>OFFK01000706.1_pt1 | contig 27609 bp, 20 predicted proteins | sample 1521361 | NCBI WGS metagenome assembly OFFK01 (sample SAMEA3504096, study PRJEB24116) | mouse gut metagenome | biome: mouse gut; feature: mouse-associated habitat; material: faeces | place: Denmark | collected 2011 | reverse complement strand
GGGAACAACTGCGGCGTCTGCGGCTATGCAGGGTGCAGCGGCCTTGCTGCGGCCATCGCCAAGGGGGAGGCGGCTGTGGACGCGTGCCCTGTGGGCGGGGCCAAGACCGGTGAGGCCATTGCCGCGATCATGGGCGTGGAAGCCGGCGGGTCCCAGCGGAAGGTGGCTTTCGTGGCATGCATGGGCGACTGCGAGAAGGCGAAAGAGGATTATGAATATTACGGGATTCATGACTGCCGGATGATGGACTTCGTGCCCGGCGGCGGGCCCAAGACCTGCGGCAGCGGCTGCCTGGGGTTCGGCTCCTGCGTGAAAGCCTGCCCGTTTGACGCCATCCATGTAGTAAACGGGGTGGCGGTGGTGGACAAGGAAGCCTGCAAGGCCTGCGGCAAGTGCGTGGCGGTCTGTCCCAAGCATCTGATTTCGCTGATTCCCTACGACGCCAAGTATGCGGTGGCGTGCAGTTCCAGGGACAAGGGACCTGTGACCATGAAGGCCTGCCAGGCAGGCTGCATCGGCTGCGGGCTGTGCGCCAGGAACTGTCCCAGCCAGGCGGTGGCAGTGCAGGAGTTCCACGCGGCCATCGACCAGGAGAAGTGCACGGGCTGTGGGGCCTGCGCGGAGAAATGTCCTAAGAAATGCATCATAGGCCAGTAGAAGAGGGAGTCCCGGCCGGAAATGCTGGGGCAAAAGCCTTCGGCGTAAGGCAGCCCCGGGGCATGAGCGGGACGGGACAGAGAGGCAAAACGGAGATATAGGAAACGGAACTGGAGACAGGGAGGTAATAGTTATGAAAATGCCGGACGATTTCGAGGATCATTCAAGTCTGGCACCCACAGTGGTGATGTCCATTCTGGCGGTGACATTGTTCGTGGCGGTGATTTTGGTCATGATGCTGTTTCTGAACAGCAAGCCTAAGAGCGGCGCTGCCGGGCAGGGTTCCCAGCGGACGGAAAACGTGCAGGCGGGTCAGGAGGCGGCGCCCCCGGTAATCATATACCCGGAGACGGACGAGCTTTTGAGCGGGAGTAATCTGCATCCGGACGATTTCGATTTCTGGGATTTGTACCCGGAGGAGACGGAGACGCCGGCACCTACGGAGGAACCCCAGGAGGAAGAGGAGGAAGATTCCTCCACGGACGGGAAACATACCCTGGTGCAATACGCGGACGGGAAGGAGGAATGGGTCCTGATCAGCCCGTATCTGCCCAAGCATGAATATGATTTTACGAAACTGGTATGCCAGTCCGATCTGATGAAATATTATGAGAACGGAAAGCAGGTATCCTATGTGGGCGTGGATATCTCCAAGTTCCAGGATTACGTGGATTTCGTGAAGGTGAAGAAGGCGGGGGTGGATTTCGTCATGCTCCGTGTGGGGACGAGAGGATACGGCACGGGCCAGCTGATCCTGGATGAATATTTTAATGACAATATCAAGCGGGCCACGGACGCGGGGCTGGAAGTGGGGGTCTATTTCTTCTCCCAGGCCATCACCAAGGAGGAGGCCATAGAGGAGGCCAACATGGTCATAGAGAGCCTGGGGGATTACCGAATCGGTTACCCGGTGGCTTTCGACATGGAACTGATTGAGAACGACACCGCCAGGACAGATATCCTGACGAAGGCGGAGAAGACGGAAATCGCCAAGGCTTTCCTGGACACCGTTGCCGCGGCGGGCTACAAGACCATCATCTACGGCAACAAGGAGTGGCTGATCAAGGAAATCGACATGTCGAAGCTGACGGCGTACGACGTGTGGCTGTCCCAGGCGGCGGACATCCCGGACTATCCCTATAAGTTCGCCATGTGGCAGTACAGCTTCGAGGGCTTTGTGGACGGCATTACAGGTTATGTGAACATGAACATCAGTTTCGTGAATTATTCGGAAAAATAGCGGCATGCCGCGTCTTTTCCCGGGATTCGCACAAAATAACGGATCGATAGATCTATTTTCATGAGTTGTCTCATATATTGATATATCGGACAGGCATTTTGGGCGATAGAAAGGAGCCTTATGGTTCCTTGTTCGGGAAAGGACGGATGCATATGTATAGGAAGGCATTGAGTTTTCTGGTGTTGGGAAGTTTCCTGTTCATGGCCTGCTTTTGGTGCGTGAAGGGGATGGACACGGTCCGGCTCAGCTCTGAACCGGTCATGCTGCTGAAGCTGGAGCTTTGGGAGCTGGAGGAAAAGGCAAAGGCCATGGCAGCCCAGGAGGAGACCGGGATGAAGCAGGACTCCGGCAGCAAGGAAAAGGGCCTGGGAATCGTGGATGTGGCGGTGTCCGGTCAGCGGATTGTGGGGTACAGCGTCATGGAGCTTGCGCCCCTTTACAATCTGCCGGACCAGGAGCTGGAGACGCTGCTTCGAATCGTGGAGGCGGAGGCCGGGAACGAGGACGAGGACGGGAAGCTGCTGGTGGCCAATGTGGTGCTGAACCGGATGAACGACGAGCATTTTCCTGACACCGTATCGGAAGTGGTGTTCCAGAGGGAGAAGGGGGTGTCCCAGTTCTCTCCGGTGGCAAACGGCAGCTTTTACCGCGTCAAAATCAGCGACGAGACCATCAGCGCCGTGGGCCGGGCCCTGATGGGGGAGGACATCTCCCAGGGGGCGCTGTACTTTGTGGCAAGGAAATATGCGGACGGCAGCAAGCTGAAATGGTTCGACAATCATCTGACGTATCTGTTCGTGCACGGCGGGCATGAGTTCTTTAAGTGACCATAGGATTCGGATGAGAAAAGGCATGTCCGTGCTGCGGAGCAGGTTTTCGGGGCCGTGAATATATACTCATGAACGGTAACATTTCCAAAGAAAATGTATAAGGAAAGGGCAGACAGAAGCAATGGAAATATTGTATAACAGTACGCGGGGAAACGATATATCGGTGAGGGCATCGCAGGCCATCCTGAAAGGGCTTTCGGAGGATGGCGGGCTGTTCGTGCCGGATCATATCCCAGCGTTGGAGAAGACTCTGAAGGAGCTGTCGGAGATGGACTATCGCCAGGTAGCGTATGAGGTGATGAGGCTGTTTCTGACGGACTATACGGAGGAGGAGCTGAAAGACTGCATCGAGCGGGCTTATGACGCGAAATTTGATACGGAGGAAATCGTGCCTCTGAAAAAAGCGGGGGAGGCATACTATCTGGAGCTGTTCCACGGCCCCACCATCGCTTTCAAGGATATGGCGTTGTCCATCCTGCCCCATCTGATGATTACAGCGGCCCGCAAGAATGACGTGAAAAATGAGATTGTCATCCTGACCGCCACTTCCGGCGACACCGGCAAGGCGGCATTGGCCGGCTTTGCGGGCGTGGAGGGGACGAGGATTGTAGTGTTCTATCCAAAGGACGGCGTCAGCGTCATCCAGGAGAAGCAGATGGTGACCCAGAAAGGGGACAACACGCTGGTAGTGGGCATCCGCGGCAACTTTGACGATGCCCAGAGCGGTGTGAAGCAGATTTTCGCGGACAGGGAACTGGCTCAGGAGATGGCGGAGAAAGGGTTCCAGTTCTCCTCGGCGAACTCCATCAATATCGGCAGACTGGTACCCCAGATCTGTTATTACGTTTATGCCTATGGAAAGCTTCTCAGGGACGGTGAAATCGCGGAGGGCGAGACCGTCAATGTGGCAGTGCCTACCGGCAATTTCGGCAATATCCTTGCGGCGTTCTATGCAAAGAACATGGGACTGCCCATCGGGAAGCTGATCTGCGCCTCCAACGAAAACAAAGTGCTCTACGATTTCTTCCGGACAGGGGCCTATGACAGGAACAGGGAGTTCCGGTTGACCACCTCGCCCTCCATGGACATCCTGATTTCCAGCAATCTGGAGCGGCTGATTTATCGCGCCGCCGGGAATGACGCGGACAGGAACCGCGAACTGATGGCGGCGCTTGGGGGCCAGGGAAGATATGAAGTCACGGAGGAGATGAAAGAGGCGCTTTCCGACTTTTACGGGAATTATGCCACAGAGGAGGAAACGGCGGCAGAAATCCGCAGGCTTTACGAAGATTACGGATACGTAATCGATACCCATACGGCCGTGGCCTCCGCAGTGTACGGGAAATACGCCCAGGAGACGGGAGACAAGGCGAAGACAGTCATTGCGTCCACAGCCAGCCCCTATAAGTTCACCAGGAGCGTCATGGATGCCCTGGACACTGCCACAGGCCGGGGAGATGAGGCAAAGGAGGACTTCGCGTTGGCGGATGAGCTTTCCGCGCTGTCCGGCGTGAAAGTGCCCCGGGCTGTGGAGGAAATCCGCACTGCGGCGGTGCTCCATAAAAAGGTGTGCGAGGCCTGGCAGATGAAGGACGCGGTGAAGGAGTTCCTGGGGATTTATACTGCTTAACAGATAAATTTTCCCAGTAATCTGACTACATAACGCCAGCCCGATACGTTTAACCAGTGCAGTACGGTAAATTCCGGCGTTATGTAGGATAGCCGGAGGTCAGGAGGAAATGGTGAAGAAAAGGTGCCTGTTTTTAGGCTGTGCGCTTCTGCTTGGCCTGACGGTCCCCGGCCAGTCCGCTTTGGCGCAGAATCGGCATGGACAGGAGCAGACGGAAGTGGAAAATCTGCTCAGAGAGTATTATGAGGCGTGTTCAGAGGGGGACTGGGAGCGGGCCGGGACTTTGATTGCCATGGAAAACCCTTATGCGGAAAAGATATTGGGGAAATGGGCAAAGGAATGCGGCCTGGAGCGGTATGATATCATCCGGACGGACACTTATCATCTTGAGACAGGCGACTGCTGGCTGGTCTGGGTGGAATACGATTTGGTCGTGGAAGACATGGAGGCCGCCATACCGGGGGCTACGACCTATGTGCTCCGCAAGGGAAAAAACGGATGGGAGGATTGTTCCGGCCTGGAATCTGCGGAGGATGAAATCGAGCAGGTGGTCTGGACGGACGAGTACATGGACAGGATGCAGGACGTGGACAGACGGTATCTTGAAGTTCTTGAAAATCATCCTGAACTGGCGGAATGGGCCGGTGCACTGGCGGATTTGCTGAACCGCCGCAGGCTGGAAGAGGCGGAACCGAAGGAGGCTGATGTCCCGGAGCGCTATATCGTGCAGGGAGGAGACTGCCTGTGGGGCATTGCCGAAGAGAAGCTTGGCAGGGGAGCGGACTGGATAATTCTCTATGAGGAAAACAGGGATGTCATAGGGGACGATCCGAATCTGATTCTGACAGGGACAGAACTGCGGATTACATATCAATAATACAGAGGCTAATTTTGGAGGAATGAAATGACAATAGAAGAAATGCTGGGTAAAGTAGACCATACACAGCTGAAAGCTTTCGCTACATGGGAGGATATCCGCAGACTCTGCGACGAGGCCATTGCCTGTCATACGGCCAGCGTATGCGTCCCGCCGTCTTATGTGAAGCGGATTCACGATACTTACGGAGAGAGGATGAACATCTGCACAGTGGTGGGGTTCCCGCTGGGCTACAGCGCCACGGAGGCCAAGCTGGCCGAGGTGCGGCAGGCGCTTTCGGAGGGCTGCGATGAAATCGACATGGTGGTCAATATCGGGGATGTGAAGAATGGAGATTTCGATAAGGTAGAGACGGAAATCCGCACTCTGAAAGAGGCCTGCGGGGAGCATGTCCTGAAGGTCATCATAGAGACCTGCTACCTTACGGAAGAAGAGAAGATTGCCATGTGCAGGGCCGTCACAGGCGCGGGGGCGGACTACATCAAGACATCCACTGGCTTCGGCACAGGCGGGGCCACCAGAGAGGACGTGGAGCTTTTCCGAAAACATATCGGGCCGGATGTAAAAATCAAGGCCGCAGGAGGCGTGTCCACTTTGGCGGATCTGGAGATGTTCATCAATCTGGGGTGTGACAGAATCGGCACCTCCAGGGCGGTTGGACTGTGCAGGGGGCAGGCTGTAGAAGGATATTGATAAAATTTCAATAGATAATCATGGATACAGGAGGATGGAAAAATGGAGAATCAAGTGATTCAGAATCGTTTGCAGGCGCTCAGAGAAGCGATGAGGGCCGCGGGCATCGATTACTATATGATACCCACGGCGGACTTCCACAATTCTGAGTATGTGAGCGATTACTTTAAGGTGAGGGAGTATTTCTGTAATTTTTCAGGATCCAACGGCACCCTGGTGATATGGCAGGAGGGCGCGGGCCTGTGGACGGACGGCAGATACTTTATCCAGGCGGAGAAGGAGCTGGAGGGTACCTCGGTCACCCTGTACCGCATGCGGGAGGAGGGCGTTCCGACAATCACGGAATTCCTGGAGCAGAATATGAAGCAGGGCCAGACCCTGGGCTTTGACGGCAGGGTGATTCCTGCCCAGTCCGGAAAAGAGTATGAGAAAAAGTTCGCCGACAAGCAGATTTCCATCGTATATGACAAGGATCTGGCAGAGGGGATCTGGACGGACAGACCGGCGTTCCCGGCGGGGAAGGTGACCGTGCTGGACGAGCAGATCGCAGGAAAGAGTTTTGAAGAGAAGCGGGGCCAGATTCTGGAGAAGCTGGAGAAAGAGGGCGCGGACGCATTCCTCCTGACAAAGCTGGACGATCTGATGTGGCTCTTCAATATCAGGGGCTGCGACGTGGAGTGCAATCCCGTGGCCATGTCCTACGGATATCTGACGAAAGACCGCACAGTCCTGTTCATCCAGAAGAGCGCGCTGGACGAGGGGGTCACCGCTTATCTGGCCGCCAAGGGCATAGAGGTGGAAGAATACGGGGATGTAGTGGAATATCTGAAGGCCCTTCCCGGGGAGGGGAAGGTTCTGGTGGACGAGCGTCACTGCAGTTATGGCCTGTACAAGACGGTGGCGGAAAAGCAGACTCTGGTAGAGAAGAAGAACCCCACAGAGCTCCTGAAGGCCATCAAGAATCCCGTAGAGCTGGCCAATATGGAGAAGATGTACTTAAAGGACAGCCTGGCCCTGACGAAGTTCATCCACTGGCTGAAGAAGAACATCGGGAAGACGGAGATTACCGAGATTACGGCGGCGGACAAGCTGGAGGAATTCCGCAGGGAGATTCCGGAGTGCCTGGGCCTGTCCTTCCCCACCATCGGCGGCTACAAGGCCAACGCGGCCATGATGCATTACGAGGCCACACCGGAGAGTCATGCGGTGCTTGCGCCGGAGGGGCTGTTCCTGGTGGATTCCGGCGGGCAGTACCTGGGGGCTACCACGGACGTGACCAGGACGATTGTGCTGGGGCCCATTTCCGATGAAATCAAGAGGCATTACACGGCAGTAGCGGCGGGCATGCTGCAGATGACCAATGCCAGATGGCTCCACGGATGCACCGGGCGGAATCTGGACATCCTGGCAAGGCAGCCCGTCTGGAATATGGGGATGGACTATAAATGCGGCACCGGGCACGGCGTGGGCTATATCCTGAACGTACATGAGGGCCCCCAGGGGCTGTCCTGGCAGTATGTGGAGGGACGTCCGGAGGCTGTGATTGAGGAAGGCATGGATGTCACCAATGAGCCGGGCATCTATGTGGAGGGCAGCCACGGCATCAGGATTGAGAACGTGATGGTGGCGAAGAACGATGTGAAGAACGAGTACGGCCAGTTCATGCACTTCGAGACCCTGACCTGGGTGCCGATCGACATGGAGGCCATCGATGAGAAGTATATGACCGAGACCCAGAGGGCTTTCCTGTACAAGTACCAGAGGGAAGTGTACGAGAAGCTGTCTCCTTACCTGGACGATGAGGAGAAGGCATGGCTGCTTAAGGAGACCCGGGCGGACGGGACGGTCATTTTGAAGAACTAGGCTGTCCAGAGGAACGGTTTTATTAAAACGTTATAAAATATATTCAGCTTTCTTGACTTTTGAAACCAGTTTTGAGATAATAAAAACGATAGGGTGATTCCGCTTTCCGGAAATTCCGGAGAGGAATCGCCCCTGAAGAAACCGATTACCTTCCGGTTCCTGCCGGGAGAGTAGGAAATACCATTTTAAGGAGGACGATACCAATGTCAACAAAAGCGTATTACCCCATTTCTGAGATCGGCGCAGGCAAGCCCGGTTTCAGCAAGACACGTTCCATCATCGAGGGCGCTTTCTACGGCAACAACGTAGTAAAGGTGAACACCCTGAAGGAAGCATATGAGATGGCCAAGAATTCTCCCGGAACCATCGTTACCGATATGCCGGTTTACCGTGCGGAAGAAATCGGCCTGGAGAGAGGCGCGAAAGTTCTGCTGTTCAATGACGGCGCAGTGACCGGACGTTATGCTCAGGCGCGCCGCATCAAGGGCGAGCCCGGCGTGGACGAAGGGAAGCTTGACAAGGTGGTCATGGACGCTATCTACAAGACCCGCTTTAAGACTCTGTACCATGCGGAGTGCTATATCGGCCTGGATCCCGAGTTCATGGCAAAGGCTCATCTGCTGATTCCCGAAGGAGAGGAGAACCTCCTGTACAACTGGATGCTGAACTTCCAGTACATGTCCGACAAGTATGTGGCTATGTACAAGGAGTCCCAGCCCATCGGCGGCGGCAAGGAGCCGGATATCTATATTTTCTCCGATCCCCAGTGGGCGCCTACACCCAGTCCTGATGTGGACTACAGCTGCCTGAGCGACGATCTGACTCTGTGCTACTTCGATACCAACCAGAACTGCGCGGCTATCCTGGGCATGAAGTATTTTGGTGAGCACAAGAAGGGCACTCTGACCATGGCATGGGCTCTGGCCAACAGAAACGGCTACGCTTCCTGCCACGGCGGACAGAAAGAGTATCTGCTGGCTGACGGCAGCAAGTTCGTTGCCTCCGTATACGGCCTGTCCGGATCCGGCAAGTCCACCCTGACACACGCAAAGCACAATGGCAAGTATGAGATCAAGGTTCTCCATGACGATGCGTTCATCATCAACACCGATACCTGTGCATCCGTGGCCCTGGAGCCTACCTACTTCGATAAGACCGCTGACTATCCTACCGGCTGCCCGGACAACAAGTTCCTGCTGACCGCCCAGAACTGCTCCGCTACTCTGGACGAGGACGGCAAGGTTCAGCTGGTGACCGAGGACATCAGGAACGGCAACGGCCGCGCCATCAAGTCCAAGCTGTGGAGCCCTAACCGCGTGGATAAGATTGACGCTCCCGTGAACGCAATCTTCTGGATTATGAAGGATCCTACCATCCCGCCTGTAGTGAAGCTGAAGGGCGCCGCGCTGGCATCCGTCATGGGCGCTACCCTGGCTACCAAGACATCCACCGCAGAGCGCGTGGCAGCAGGTACCGATATGAACGCGCTTCGTATCGTTCCTTACGCTAACCCGTTCAGGACCTATCCTCTGGTAAATGACTATGAGAAGTTCAAGAAGCTGGTTGCCGAGAAGAACGTTGACTGCTACATCATCAACACCGGCGACTTCATGGGCAAGAAGGTAAAGCCTGCAGATACCCTTGGCATCCTGGAGACCATCGTGGAGAAGAAAGCAACCTTCAAGCAGTGGGGACCTTTCGAGGACATCGAGATCATGGATTGGGAAGGCTTTGCGCCTGACCTTAAGGACGGCGACTATATAAAGGCTCTGCAGAACGCGATGCAGAACCGTGTGGACGCTGTGGAAGGCTTCGCTACCAAGAAGGAAGGCTACGACAAGCTGCCCGACGAGGCTCTGGCTGCTCTGAAGAAGATTGTGGACGAGGCTGCAAGCCTGTAAACGTGTGAGAAGAACGGAACACTGAAATATGATATACGAAAAACCGGATGGGTGAAACCATCCGGTTTTGTTTAACTGGCAGGGGTGAAAATATAGCGGGTGAAAGTCCTGCATGGTGGAGGGAAAAGAAAAACAGCCAACATAGTTGACTTGTGAGTTAAAAGTTCTCAATAAAAGAATAACTCTTCCATATGGTTTTATGTTATCCTATTAGTTGCCAAACCAAAAAGTCCATCCGGTATTATTCCATTGACCTGCTGTGGGGGGCAGAGGCTCTATCAGGAGCTGCGTTTTGTGCTGGTGGAGATGGACGGCATCCAGAGCATCCTGGCAAGCACCAGCCTGGCATTGGAGCCCTTGGCCATCATCCGGCTCTACAGCTACCGTTTCCGGACCGAATGCTCTTTCCGGGAGCTGAAGCAGCAGACCGGGGCATTCTGCTACCGCTTCTGGTCAAAGCATATGCCAAGGCTGAGCTATTACCAGAAGAAGGGAGGGCCGACACCCCTGTAGCGTGTGGAATGCGAAGAATCACGCAAAAAGGTTCTGGAAACCGTACGCGCCATTGAGATGCATATGGCACTGTCCTGTATCGCCATGGGAATCTTTCAGAGCCTTTCCATCTGTCTTATCAGGAAGGTCGGCTCCGGCCAGTTCCGTTACCAGAGGACGCCTTCTAAAGGAAGGGTGTCAGAAGCCGACATCATGTATTATTTACGGAAATATTTTTCCGCCCCAAAAGCCGGAATTACGCATAACACAAATAATTCAGGAGCGGCAGGAAGAACCAGATAATCAATGGGATTCTCTGGTTTCATAATGGTACAAACTTTCAACTCACAAGAAATAATGGAGAAATAAATATTTGAAAAATGCTTGATAAATGCAAGAAATCAGATATAATAATATCATATATGAAAATAGCCGAAAAGATAAGTCGAATATTTTCGGCTATTTTCATACAGAGGCAAAGGCAGTTTGGAGGATGAGAGATGTATATTCAAAGGCATATGGAAAAAACAGTGGAGAAACTCTCAAAGATGTTCGGAGCCGTCCTGGTGGTCGGCCCGCGCCAGGTTGGAAAGACGACCATGCTGCAAAGCATGACAGACAATGTGAAATATGTGACTCTCGACGACCCCATCCTATTGGCCAGCGCCATAGAGACCGGCACCACATTCTTCAAGGACAATCCGCCTCCGATTTTTCTTGACGAAGTCCAGAAAGCGCCCAACCTGTTCCCTCAGATAAAGCTCATACTCGACAGGGAGAGGAAAAAGGGACAGTTCTTTCTGTGCGGCTCCCAGCAGTTTCAGATGATGAAGGATGTCAGCGAGTCTCTGGCAGGACGCCTTGGAATCGCTACGTTACAGGGGGTTTCCCTGCGCGAAAAGTATGGCTGCGGCTTTCGGGATGCATTTGTCCCTACCGACGATTACCTGACGGCCCGTGGGGAGATGGTAAAGGACATTGTCTATTCCGATATCTGGGAAAATATTTATCGGGGCAGCATGCCTGAGCTGCATGCAAACCCAGATTTTGACTGGCAGATGTTCTATGGCGCATATGTCAGGACATACATTGAGCGGGACGTGCGGGAACTGACCCAGGTAGGGGATGAAGTGAAATTCATGAAATTCATGGCTGTCATGGCGGCCAGGACAGGCCAGCTTCTGAACCTGAGCGCTGTCGCCGGGGACGTGGGAATCAGCCAGCCCACAGCTGACAGGTGGCTCTCTATCCTGACGGCATCGAATATTGTCTATCTTCTGAGGCCTTATTCCGGCAACCTGATAAAGCGCGCCGTGAAGACGCCGAAACTCTATTTCCTGGATACAGGGCTTGCGGCTTACCTGACAAAATGGAACACTGTGGAGGTGTTGAAAACCGGCGCCATGGCGGGAGCCTTTTTTGAGAATTTCGTTGTGTCAGAGATACTGAAAAGCTACTACAACCAAGGCGTACTCGACCCGCCGCTCTTTTTTTATCGGGATAAAGACCAGAAGGAGATTGACCTGCTGGTGTCGGAAGGAGATGTATTGTATCCCCTGGAAATCAAGAAGCATGCCGACCCGAAAGCCAGCGACATCGCGAACTTTGATGTCCTGGACAGGATTCCGGGCATCCGCCGGGGGCCAGGAGGCGTGATCTGCATGTACGACCAGGTGGTGACGCTGAAAGGGCAGGACAGGGTAATCCCGGTGACGTATCTATAGGCCAGGCTGCCGCGCAATCTGCCGGGAGAATGCGTTTCTGCCGCCGCGTTGGAGGAATGCGGCCTCTCTCATGAAATTAAAGCATAAGGCGGCTGGTTTTGCAGAAGTGTTTTACGGAATGTCTAATATTGGAAAAAAATACGGTTGTATTTTGCGCAGCTGTTTGGTATAATAAGGGTAGCCTGAGATGTGCGACAACCTCTGCTTATTTTGAACCTACATTACTTTAAACGGGATTCCTACATTGCCAAGTGGCTGTCAAGCCCTCACTGCCTTAAGAGCTTCTTAGGGGAGGATTGGAAGGGAAGGCAAAAGCTTTGGTTGCGGTTACCCACCTAGCATTGCTAGGAGTCAGAGAGCAGGGGGCGGCATTTTGGGCCATCCATTACAGAAGAGGAGAGCAGTCCTTGCGGGCTGCTCTTTTGAGCATGTGTAGCTGGGAAATATTGCCGATTGGTTAGGAGAAAATTCTTGGACAGAAACAGATGGAATATGAACAGAGCGCAGAGGATGCAGCTGAAGGCTTTTATCTGTCTGCTGGGCATTCTGCTGCTGGTGATATTGCTGCTGGGCAGATTTTTATTGCTGCTGATACATAGGGACGAGGAAGAGGAAGAACCTGCTCCCACGCCCCATATACCTGTGATTGAGATGTTTGCCAATGTGTGGATCATGGAAGCGGACGAAGAGGGGATCATGATTTTCCGGGACGGGGTCTGTGAGAGCTATTCCTGGGGGGCTGCCGGGGACGGGGAGCAGGACGCCGCGGTTCCTGACCTGTCTGTGCGGGAACAGGTAGCCGATATCGTGCTTACGGACGGACAGGTCACCTCTGTGACGGCCATGCGGGAGAAGATTAACGGAAAGATTCTCGGAGCGGACGATTCTGGAATTGAGGTGGAGGGCTATGGCAAGCTGCCTTTGGCTGCGGACTACAAAGGGTACCGGTTGTATGACTCCCTGGAAATGTGCACGGCGAGGGACGTCTTTTTCGGCTATAACTATACGGATTTATGTATAGAAAACGGCGAGGTCTGCGGCATCCTCATGGTGAAGGAGGAGGCCATGGAGTACATACGCGTATTGATCAAGGCTTCGGACTATGAGGGGCTTTACCACGCCCAGCCGACGATTACCTGCGACGTGGATTATACCGTGGTCTACGGCGCTTACGACAATCTGCAGCAAGAGAGCCACCCGGCGTGGGAGGAGCTGACCTTTGGCTATGACAGCGAATATTTTGTGGAGGACAGGATTTGGATTGTACCCAGTGTGCTGACGGGCAAGGTGATTCTGCAGAACTGCCATCGCGGCCAGGGGACGCCGGCCTACAGGGGGCAGATGGAGCTTCTGCGGACGGAAGACGGAATTGTAGTGATTGATGAGGTGCTGATGGAGGAGTATCTGTACAGCGTGGTGCCCAGCGAGATGCCGGCCGGATATCCGCCGGAAGCCCTGAAAGCCCAGGCAATCTGCGCAAGGACTTATGCTTATGGGCGCATGATGCACGCCGGTTATCCCCAGTACGGCGCCCACGCGGACGACAGCACCTCCTATCAGGTGTACAATAATATTCTGGAGAGCGAGAGTACCACCACAGCGGTGAAAGAGACTTATGGGCAGCTGTTGTTCACGGAGGACGGAAAGCTGGCGGAGACGTTCTACTATTCCACCTCCTGCGGCATAGGGAGCGATTCGAATGTGTGGAAGACCCAGGCGGCTCCCACCTTGACATATTTAAAGGCGAAGTTCCTGAACCGGACAGCCATGGCGGAGGAGCTTGCGGCGGGAAGCGGCACGGCGGGGGATGTGCCGGATGGCGGCGCACAGGCTGCGGGCGGGGAAGCACAGGATGCCCCCGGGGAGAGGATGCGGGACGAGGAGACCTTTGCCGCATTCATATCCGCCCGGAACGAGGACGACTTCGAAGTGAACGAAGGGTGGTACAGATGGAGCTATGAGGTGGAGGCGCTGGATAAGGAGCATATGCTGGAAGCGCTGCAGAAGCGCTATGCGGCCAACAGCAAGCTGATTCTGACGTGGAAGGACGGGGAGTATGTCAGCGAGACCATTGACGGGCTGGAGGACATCACGGATCTCTACATAGAAAAGCGGGGCAGCGGCGGCATTGCCGACGAACTTGTGATAGAAACGGAGAACCAGAAAATAAAAGTCATATCCGAACACAATATCCGATATGTATTAAATGACGGGGCGACGAAGGTGGTAAGACAGGACGGCAGCGAGATTGCCAGCCCCAATCTGCTGCCCAGCGGTTTTTTTATCATTCGGACTGGCATTGACAACGGAAATGTGATAAGATATAATTTGGTTGGCGGCGGATTCGGCCACGGGGTGGGAATGAGCCAGAACGGCGCCAGGGCCATGGCAGACAGCGGATACGCGGCCATGGAGATTCTTTTGTATTTTTATGAAAATTGTGTCATAGAGAACATATATGGGCAGGAGTAGGAGAATGGTTCGCAAGTTAGTGGCGTTTCTTTTTGATTTCTCTGGAAAGATGAAAAAACAGGATATCACTACGTTTGCAGCCAGCACGGCATTTTTCTTTTTTCTGTCTATTGTGCCCATGCTGATTGTGATATGCACCATCATTCCGTACACGCCTGTGACGGAGGAGGACCTGGTGGAGGCGGTGACGGATGTGACACCGGATCAGGTGGATCCGCTGGCCAGGAAGCTGATTTCGGATATCTATGAGAAGTCTGCTGGAGTGCTGTCCGTGGCGCTCATAGCGACAATCTGGTCGGCCTCCAAAGGGGTCATGGCCCTGATGCGGGGGCTGAACGCCATCAATGGGGTGCAGGAGAAGCGGAATTATTTCGTGGTGCGGGTGATCGCGTCCTTTTATACTCTGGTGATGCTGATCGTGGTCATCCTCTCTCTGTTCCTCATGGTATTCGGCGACCAGCTGGTGACGCTGACGCTGCACCGCATCCCGCAGCTTCAGCGGGTGGTGTCCTTCGCCATGAACTTCAGGTTCCTTTTGGTGTGGGCGGTGCTGTCGGTACTGTTCGCGGCAGTTTACGCCTATGTACCGGACAAGAAGCTGGCATTCAGGGAGCAGGTGCCAGGGGCGGTCTTTTCTTCCGTGGTATGGAGCGTCTTTTCCTGGGCTTTTTCCTATTATGTCACCTATGGCAATACATATGGCATCTACGGCAGCCTGTCCATCATTATCATCGTGCTGCTGTGGATGTATTTCTGCATGTACATTATCTTGATAGGGGCTTATCTGAACCGGTATTTTGCGCCGGTAAACAGAGCAATGGCAAACAGGGATCCCTGATGCGTTTCCGGATCAGCGGGTTCGACTATAAAAACGAAGGAGGCCGAAATGGGCGGGAAACAATTTGTATGGCAGGACAGGTTCAATATTGGCGTGGATGTTATCGATAGGGAGCACAGAAAGCTTTTCACCATCATGAATAAGCTGCGCAGCTATGACGAAAATGATGAGAAGAGCCGATGGGCATATCAGGAGGGGATCAAGTTCTTCAAAGGGCATACCATGAAGCATTTTGCGGAGGAAGAGCTCTACATGGCATCCATCGGCTATGAGGGATATGACGTGCACAGGCATATCCATGACAATTTCCGCAAAAAGACCCTTCCGGAAATTGAGAAGGAGCTGGCCGAGTCCTATTATTCTCCGGAGGCGGTGAATCATTTTCTGGGCGTCTGTGCCGGTTGGCTCATCGGGCATACTTTGACGGAAGACCGTGCAATCGTGGGAGGGGCAACCAGCAAATGGAGCGATCTGCTGCATGCGGAGGAACAGGTGGCTCTAAGGGATATGATCTTGCGTATGTTGAGTGAGATGTTCCAGTTGGATGCCAGGGTGATCAGCGAGAGCTACGGCGGCGAGAAGTTCGGGAAGGGCATCTATTACCGCCTGCTGTACGGCACGGAGAAAGGCGACAGATGGGAGTTTTTCCTGGTATTTGAGGAAAAGCTGCTGGTCAACACGGTGGGCAAGATCATCGGAAGCGAATCCGACGGCGTCAACGTGATGCTGCTGAATGCCACCAGGTATACGGCAAAACAGTTCGTGGAGCGCATCAAGGAGCAGTTCCCTCTGGCGGAGCAGTATGAGATAATGGAGGAGAATTTGCTGACCTTTGAGCAGTTCGAAAGCGCGTTCGGGAAGCGGAATCTCCAGAGCAGCCTGCTGTTCAATACGGGAGAAGGGTATTTCGCGTTCTGTGTGGCGGCGCCGCATCTGCTGAAGGAGTCTCTGGTGTCTGCGGCGGCATCTGCATCTGATACGGCTCCTGCCATCAAGGCCGAAAATGCCATGGCAGAGGTCGAGAAGTATCTGGAAAATAATGTGGAGGAAGAGAAGAAGAAGATTCTGGTGGTGGATGATTCCAGCGTCATCCTACAGGCCATGAAGGAGCTGCTGTACAAGGACTATGCGGTCTCTACGGCAAAATCCGGGCTGGCGGCCATCAGGAGCATGACTTTGGATAAGCCGGATCTGGTTCTGCTGGATTACGAGATGCCTGTCTGCGACGGCAAGCAGATACTGGAGATGATTCGGGCGGAGGAGGAACTGGCGGGCATACCGGTGATCTTCCTGACGGGCAGAGGGGACAAGGAGAGCGTCAAGAACGTGATCGCCTTAAGGCCGGCGGGGTATCTGGTGAAGTCCATGAAGCCGGAGGAGATTAAGGGCAACATAGATATGTTTTTTGAAAAGATGGAAAAGAGAGGTTGATTCTGTATCATACATACGCGGCTGCTGTCAGCGTTTCTCGGTTTCGGGAACCGTCTTCGGAAGGAGGGACAGAGGCCGCGTTTTTTATCTGGCTGCGGGCATTTGGGGGCTTGCTTGGGGGCTTGCCATGGGGACGGCGGCAGCAGTCCAGGGAATCCGGGGAATATTTGCGTTTACAGCCTTTTTCCCATATGTTAAAATGATGCTGGAGAGCTGACTGGAAGAAAGGAGCGCCCAAATTGGCTGCCAGCCAAAGAGGTCAGGGAGGTATAAGGAGGTATAAGGATGGAATACAGAACAGAACTTCATTGTCATAGCAGGGACGCAAGTGGATGTTCCAACGAATCGGCAGAACGGATTGCAGAGAAATACATCGCTGCGGGTTACGCATCCGTCTGCCTGACGAATCACTTCGATCCCTCCGATGGGGACGATGCACACTGGGAGGCTAAAATCGACAGAGTGTATCACGCACTGGAGCTGCTGAAAGAAGCGGCCGGGTCAGAGCTGAATGTGCTGATGGGGCTTGAGTTCCGGTTTGTGCAGAACAGGAATGATTACCTGGTGTTCGGCTTTGACCGGGAGTATCTTCTGTCCCGCCCCGGTATATTGAAGATGGGAATCCGGGACTTTACCCGGATGGCGCGAAAGGATGGAATCCTGACAATCCAGGCCCATCCTTTCCGAGTCGACATGACTGTAGTCGAACCGGATTTCATTGACGGAATCGAGGTCTATAACGGCCATCCCGACCACAATTCCAATAATGATATTGCCGAAGCCTGGGCGGTAAAATACGGCAAGATTATGACATCGGGCACAGACCACCACGATACGGATCATCTTCCCCGGGGAGGGATTGTGACGGATTACCCTATCAAAAGCGTGAAAGAGCTGATTGAAACGCTGACCACCGGAACTTATCGGCTGATAAAAGGATGATTCAAATCCGGTTCTTCTTTTTCAGGGAAAAAGACTCCCGATAGGCGGTGGCGGTGATGCCCTCGTAGCGCTTGAAGAGCCGCATGAAATATTTCTCGTCCCCGATGCCTACCTTTTCGCTGATTTCGCTTAAGGAGAGCCTGTGGGCGGAGGTCAGCAGGTCTTTGGCCACCCGGATGCGCTGGCGGTTCAGGTATTCCGTGACGGTATATCCGCTGCAGCGCTTGAAGAGGGCGGTCAGGTAGGAGGGATGGTAGCCGAATTTCCCGGCGATGTCCGTGACGGAGAGGGAGGTGTCGTAATTGAGCTGGAGCCATTCCATCAGGTCGATTATCCCCAAGGGCATTTTCCTGTCCTGCTGCATCAGGCGATGGCGGAAGAAGCTTTCGTGGGTCAGCTCCAAGAGCAGAGTGCTCTGGGCATAGCTGCACTGCATGGAGGAAAGGCTGCCCGGGCGCTTGGCCAGATCCAGCAGCTGGACGAAGAGCACGCCTACGCGGCTGCTGGCGGAGAGGGTGCCGGTCTCGGGCAGGATATAATGGGAGCTGCTTTCCTGATGGAAAAAGGAGTCAATCTGTACTTCTTCGCATACTGATGTATGATTGGCCGGGAGATAGAAATGCATCCAATAAAAAGAAAGCTCCCCCTCGGTAGCTTCCGTCCCGAAATGGCATTCCCCGGGGAACAGGAGCAGAAACTGGCCGGGGGAGAGATGATAGTCCCGGCTGCCTGACTGAATGTGGAGGACGCCTTTGGTCACGGATATCAGCTCATAGGAGTCCATGACCCGCCTGGGGTGCAGAAACAAGTCATCGTTGGTGAGATTGCCCGCCGCTAAAAATGTGACAGGCTGGGAGGCATTGGATACCAGGTACAACATCTATGATTTGTCCACCTTTCATTGAAATATGTATGTTGCGATAATCTATGGAAATGATAACATAGTTTTAAAGGACAGACAATCGCTGCCATGAAAATATTTATATTTGTACACATGGGAGATGGATTCCAACGGCCGCCGGAAAGCGGGGGGTACAGAAGCGGACGGCGGCAGATGTCGGGTTCCCCGGATGAGAGAGACATGCCGCAGAACGGCAGGATGGAGGGCAGATATGAAAAAAGCAGCAAGAGAGGTAAATGTCAGCCAGGTAAAGGTGGCGGACGGATTCTGGACGGGGATGCAGGAGAAAGTCATCGATGTAGTCATTCCCTTTCAGGAGAAGGTATTGAACGATGAAGTTCCCGGGGTGGCCAAGAGCCATGCCATCGAGAACTTCCGCATCGCCGCCGGCTTGAGCGAAGGCGAGTTCTACGGGATGGTGTTCCAGGACAGCGATTTGGCGAAATGGCTGGAGGGCGTGGCCTATTCCCTGTCCGTGAAGCCGGATGCGGATCTGGAAGCCAGGGCGGACGGCATCATCGACATCATAGAGAAGGCCCAGCAGCCTGACGGCTACCTGAACACCTATTTCACCATCAAGGAGCCGGAGCACCGCTGGCAGAACCTCCACGAGTGCCACGAGCTCTACTGCGCGGGACATATGATGGAGGCGGCTGTGGCTTATTTTGACGTCACCGGGAAGGATAAGCTTCTGCGTGTGATGGAGCGCATGGCTGACCATATCATCGACAGGTTCGGGCCGGAGGAGGACAAGGAGCACGGCATCCCCGGACACCAGGAGGTGGAGATTGGCCTGATGAAGCTCTACCGCGCCACCGGGAAAGAAAAATACATGGACATGGCGAAGTATTTCCTGGAGGAGCGGGGCAAGAACCCCGACTATTTCCATCAGGAGAAGCTGAAGAGGGGCTGGCAGCACTGGGGACAGTACAGCACCGAGGCCATGGACGTGACCTACAACCAGGCCCATGAGCCCATCTACGACCAGAAGGAGGCGGTGGGCCACGCCGTCCGCGCCCTGTACATGTACACTGCCATGGCGGATCTGGCCGGGACGGACGGGGACGAAAGGCTCTGTCAGGCCTGCCGGACGCTGTGGGACAATGTGGTGAACAAGAAAATGTACATCACCGGCGCCCTGGGTGGGAACCCGGAGGGGGAGGCGTTCTCCAACAACTATGAGCTGCCCAACGACATGGCTTACGCGGAGACCTGTGCTTCCATCGCCATGGTGTTCTTCGCCCACCGGATGCTGGAGATGGAGATGGACGGCGCTTACGCGGACATCATGGAGAAAGAACTGTACAACAGCACGATCAGCGGCATGCAGCTGGACGGGAAGAAGTATTTCTATGTGAACCCCCTGGAGTGCGAGCCGGGTGTGTCCGGAAAGCTGTTCGGGTATGGGCATTCGCTGCCGGTAAGGCCTGGCTGGTACGCCTGTGCCTGCTGCCCGCCCAACCTGGTGAGGATGGTGACGTCCCTGGGGAAATACTGCTGGAGTGAGAATGATTCCACGATTTACTCCCACCTGATGATCGGGCAGAGGGCGCAGCTGGAGAAGGCGGAGGTGACGGTGGAGGCCAGATATCCCTGGGAGGGGAAAGCGGCCTATGTCATCGCGCCGAAGACGGAGCAGGCGTTCACGCTTGCCATCCACATTCCGTACTATGTGAAGCCAGAGGACAGTCGGGTCAGCCTTACCGTGAACGGGGAGAAGCTGGATGTGGCCGCGCTGCTGAAGAAGGGCTATGTATACATCACCAGAAGCTGGGCCCCGGGCGACAGGGTAGAGCTGAATTTCCCCATGGAGGTGCGCAAGGCTTATGCCAACCAGCATGTGCGCGAGGACGCGGGCTGCGTGGCGCTGCTGCGGGGGCCTGTGGTGTACTGCTTCGAGGGCGTGGACAATGGGGAGCTGATCCAGAGTCTGCGGATTCCGAAGGAGCTGAAGGCGGAAAGCTATGTCTGCGAGGAGGGCGTGCTGAAAGGGAACGTGCTCTTAAAGATAGAGGGCTATCGCATGGTGGGAAGCGACGCACTGTACAGCGAGGAGCCGCCGGTGAAGGAAAAGGCCCGGCTGACTGCCATCCCTTATTATGCCTGGGCCAACCGGGGCGAGAACCAGATGCGGGTGTGGATGCAGGAAGAAGCGTGAATGAACTTCTCACGCTGGGAATGAACTTCTTACACCAGAGTGCATTCCTCACATTGGGAAACTGGCTTGCTCAGCGAACCCGTTCGCCTATTTGTTTGATTGCAAGCTTAAAAGTTCTTAGCGGGTGTCCCTAAGAAGCGGGCTACGCCCTTCCTGGCCGTCCGGAACTTCTTCTCATGGAAGAATGCCCAAAGAGAGGGCATTCTTCCAGATGCCGATTTGGCGGAGGATTGGACGGTTGGTGGCGGCAAGGTCTGCGGAACAGCGTGTGCGGAGCAGTGCCTGTGGAGCAGTGCCTGCAGATCAGAGTCCGCAGATTAGGAGAGGGCCTTTCTGGGAGGGGCCGCGTATTCTTTCCGGAAGGCCCTGTAGAAGGAAGAGTAGTCATGGAAACCGGTCTCCAGGGCGGCGTCGCCGATGGGCATCCCCTGGGCATGCAGCTCCCGAACCCTGGTCAGGCGCTTGCGCCGGATATATTCGTGGACGGTGAGACCTGTGGCTTTGCGGAATTCTCTGCATAAATAATATTTGGAGATGAAGAATCTGTCCTGGAGGGTGTCCAGCGTAATGTCGCTGGCGTAATGGTTGTTCAGGTACAGGATGACGGATTTGATAGGCCCCATGGAGATGTCCGAGGAGGAGAAATCCCGAATCTGGCTGATCAGGTACAGGATTTCCACCACCAGGGATTTCAGGACAGGGGCATCGGAAGACAAAACATAGTCATTCGAATACTTTTTATACCGCATAAAAGCATCATATAGGCCGCTGGAACGTACATTGTCCGCGGAAATCTTATGGCCTGTGCCCAGGGGAGCGTTCAGAAACTGCGCTTCGTAACCGGCACAGGCATTTTGCTGGAAAAAATCCGGGGACACCATCAGAATCATGCGCCGGTAGGGCTTACAGCTGTTATGATAGATTCGGTGCAGCTCATGCTTGCGCACGATGATCAGGTTCCCCGGCTCCAAAGTGTAGATATTGTCCTCCACCACATATTGGGCGTCCCCCTCCAGAAACAGGAAAATCTCATAGTCGCTGTGGTTATGGAGTTCGAAGTTGGCGTTGGTGGGAGCCTGGGTATAGGATTCGGAGATGGAATAATGACAATCCATGGCAGACCTCTCTTTCTGTTTCGTACTTTCCGGAAGATTCTGTCTATAGTGTATCCTAAGGCAGCAAGAAACGCAATGTTTTTCGCAATAAATAATATGTTAATTGTAAAAAAGATATACTATGATAAGATGACAGGGGAAGCGGCAGCAGAATGAAGGCATGCCGTGGGGAATGACTGCCGGGCCCGGAAATGGCCTGGAGAGGCATGAAATCAAAGGAGGACGACAGGCTATGAAATATGCATTGATCAGCGGCTTTGCGGATGAAATCGCGGGGGACGTGGACACCCAGTTCCGGGTATTGGGGAAGCTGGGCATCGGTTATTTTGAGCCCAGGGGCATCGATGGGAAGAACATTGCGAATCTTACGGATGAGGAAGTGGAGCGCCTGAAGGGCAAGATGAAGGCCTGCGGCATCAAGGCTTCTTCCATCGGCTCCCCCATCGGGAAGGTGAAGCTGGAGGAGGACTTTGAAGGGCATTTCCGGCAGTTCCAGAGAGTGGTGGAGATTGCCGGGCAGCTGGGGGCGAAATATATCCGGATGTTCAGCTTTTACCATGAGGGCGGCGCGGAGTGGACGGAGGGGGAGCGGGCGGAGGTGCTGTCTCGTCTGGGCCGGATGATTGCGTACGCGGCGGAGCGGGACGTGGTGCTGCTCCATGAGAATGAGAAGGATATCTATGGGGATACCGCGGAGCGCTGTGCGGATTTGATGGAAGAATTGGGCTGCGGGCATTTCCGCGCGGTGTTCGACCCGGCTAACTTCGTGCAGTGCGGCCAGGATACCTGGGAAGCCTTTGAGAAGCTGAAAGGGCATATCGCCTATTTACATATCAAGGACGCTTTGCTGGCGGACGGCAGAGTGGTGCCTGCGGGGGTGGGGGACGGAAACGTGGAACGTATCCTGCGGTCTCTGCTGGAGACAGGATATGACGGATTTTTGAGCCTGGAGCCCCATCTGGGGAGCTTTGACGGGCTGAAAGACCTGGAGCTGGACGACAAGATGCTGAACCTTCCTCCCGGCGGCGAGGGGACTTTCACCCTTGCGTTCCAGGCGCTGGAGGGGATTCTGGAGCGCATTCTGTAAGCGTCCTGAGGTTTGAGAACCGGAAAGCCAAGGCAAGAGAACCGGAAAGCCAAGGCAAGAGAAACGGAAAGCCAAGGCAAGAGAAACGGAAAGCCAAGGCAAGAGAAACGGAAAACCGAGGCAAGAAATCCAATAAAACGGAAAGAGAAGCGAAAAAAGAAAGAGTATAATCACAGGAATGCAGTAATGTTCTCTCAGAATTTCAAGAAGCAGAATCCGGCATTGAGACTAAAAGGTATCAGGAAAAGCGGAGGAATCGCCCAAAGCGATTTCAGGAAAGCTGCATGACCAGCAGCCTGGAGATGCCGAGAAAATATTTGTAAAGAAAGCGAGGAAAAATAAGATGGAGAAACTGAAATTGGGCGTCATTGGTTTCGGCAACATGGGGACAGGACATGCCGGCAATGTAATGGGGGGCAGGGTGCCCGAGATGGAGCTGGGCGCGATCTGCGATATCGCCCCGGCCAGGCAGGAGGAGGCCAAGAGGCTGTATCCGCAGGTTCCGGTCTTTGCGGATGCTAAGAAACTGTTCGAGAGCGGCTGCTGCGACGTGGTCATCATCGCGACACCCCATTATGAGCATCCGGCACTGGCCATCGAAGCATTCAAGCATGGTCTCCATGTGATCACGGAGAAGCCCGCGGGGGTGTACACCAGACAGGTGAAGGAGATGAATGCCGCCGCGGCCGCTTCCGACAAGCTGTTCGGCATCATGTACAACCAGCGGACGAACCCGGTGTACCAGAAGCTGCGGAAGATGGTCCAGGAAGGCGAGTTCGGCCGCATCAAGAGAATCACATGGATCATCACGGACTGGTACAGGCCCCAGGCGTATCATGACAGCAGCACCTGGCGCTCCGCCTGGAAGACGGAGGGCGGCGGCGCTCTGATCAACCAGAATCCTCACCAGCTGGATCTGTGGCAGTGGATGTTCGGCATGCCGGACAGAATCTTCGCCAAGGCCAGTTTCGGGAAGTACTACAATATCGAAGTCGAAGACGATGTGATGGCTTATTTCGAATACGATAACGGCACTACGGGAGAGTATATCACTTCCACAGGCGAAGCCCCGGGGACCAACCGCCTGGAGATTGCCTGTGACATGGGCAAGGTGGTGGTGGAGGGCAATAGGATTCTCTTCTACCGCAATGTCATGCCGGAACGGGAGTTCAACAAGGTCAATACGGCTCCTTTCGGGAAGCCGGAGTGCTGGGAGTGCACCATTCCCGCGGACTTTTCGGGCGGGGAGCAGCATGTGGGCATTCTGAAGAATTTTGCCTCCGCGGTCTTAAGGGGGACGGAACTTCTGGCCAGGGGGGAGGAGGGGCTGTGCGGCCTGACCATCTCCAACGCCATCCACCTGAGCGCCTGGACCGGGGAGACGGTGGACGTGAAGGATTTCCCCGATGACAGGTTCTATGAGCTGCTCCAGGAGAAAATCAGGACTTCCACCATCGTGAAGAAGGAGTCCCAGGTAGTGGTGGACAACAGCAATACCTATTGACAGGCAGCAGCCTGACGGAAACAGGGCAGTTTTCACAGGAGCAGCACATCCGCCGAAGCCTACCGTGACCAAAATCCATAGGATCAGATGGAAATGGCCCCCTTCTTTTGGCACAAAGAGACAAGTGACAGGATGGGGAGGATAGTGTATAATGAGTCGTAAAACGTTAAAAAAGGTGGATGATTATGGAAATGTTGAAAAAGTTCTTTGAACCTGTGGACATGACGGAAGGGGCGCCCTGGAAGAAAATCGTGTTCTTCACGGTGCCCATGCTGGTGGGGAACATCGCCCAGCAGCTCTACAATACGGTGGACAGCGTAGTGGTGGGAAACTATGTGGGTGACAATGCCCTGGCGGCTGTGGGCAGCGCCGGGCCGATTCTGAACCTGCTGCTGGTGCTGTTCGTGGGGATCAGCGTGGGCGCGGGCATCATCGTGTCCCAATACTTCGGCGCAAAGGAGCGGGAGAAGCTGTCGGTCACCATCGGGAACTGTATCACGCTCACGGCCATAGCTACGGTGCTCGTGATGGTGGTGGCCTCTTTGGTGTCCAGGCCGCTGCTGGAGCTTCTGGACACGCCGGAGTCCATCATCGACTGGTGCCAGTCCTACTTGCTGATTCTGTTCATCGGCTCCGCGGGTCTGGCGTTCTATAACATACTGAGCGGCATTCTGCGGGGCCTGGGGGACTCCATGTCCGCCCTTGCCTATCTGCTGGTGTCCACGGTGGTCAACATCATTCTGGATGTGGTGTTCGTGGCGAAGCTGGAAATGGGTGTCAGCGGCGTGGCCCTGGCCACGGTCATCGCCCAGCTGATCTCCGCGGTGCTGTGTTTTCTGCGCCTGCGGAAGATGGTGGATCTGTTCGACATGAAGCCGCAGTATCTGAAGCTGGAGAGGTACCATGCCTTGAAGATTGTCCAGCTGGGGCTCCCATCCGGCATCACCCAGGCCATTTTCTCCATGGCTATGATTGTGGTGCAGTCCCTGACCAACAGCTTCGGGGAAATGTTCATTGCCGCCAATGTCATCGTCATGCGCGTGGACGGCTTTGCCATGATGCCGAACTTTTCCTTCGGCACGGCCATGACTACATATGCAGGACAGAACGTGGGGGCGAAGATGCATGACAGGGTGGAAAAAGGCGCGAAACAGGGAACCTGGATCGCCATGGGCGTGTCTGCCGTTCTCACGTCCCTGATTCTGCTGTTCGGGAAATCCCTGATGGGAATCTTCACGAAGACCCCGGAACTGGTGGATTTGAGCCGGGAGATGATGGGGATCCTGGCGGTGGGCTATGTGGCCATGGCGGTGACCCAGAGCCTGTCCGGCGTCATGCGCGGCGCGGGGGATACGGTGACGCCCATGTGGATCTCCATCGTCACCACGATTTTCATCCGTGTGCCCGTGGCCTATGGGATTGCGTTCCTGACCAGGTCTGAGGCGTTCCCGGGGGGAAGACAGGAGTGCATCTTCATCTCCCTGTTGTGCTCCTGGGTGATCGGGGCGGTGATCACATTCTTCTTCTATAAGAGAGGGAAGTGGAAGGGGAAAGCAGTTTGACGAATAGAAATATACGTTTTATAGATATCCAGGGCGGGTGCCGGAAAGGGGAGCCGGCCAGCCATGGGGCAAAAGCAAAACAAATTCAGGAAATTCAGGAAAATTCGGCGAAAGCCAGGAGGGTAAGGTATGAGCCATAAGGATGTAGACATAGTGCGGGAACTGGCCAGGAAATACCGGGAGATCGCGGCGGACGAGAAGAACGAAGAGCGCAGACAGCGGATGTCGGATACCAATGACTTGAAGACCGGCCTGCGGCCCGCGGTTCTGATTGATGAGGTTCCGTGGCACGAGTTTGCATCGTACCCGGAGATGGCCCTGGTCTGCGAAGACCCTTTTCTCCGGGGGATGGAAGAATATTTCCGCCGCAGGCTGTTCCAGTGGGAGCATTTCCAGGTGGATATGGTGGCGGAGCCTTTTTATCCGGTGGGCAAGAGTTTCTCCAGTACCGGATTGGGCATAGAGATTCAGGAGAATATCGTAAAGACCGATGAGAAGAACAATATCGTGTCCCATCAATATCTGGACGTGCTTGCCACGGAGGAGGATCTGGAGAAGATAAAGCCGCCGGTGGTGACGTTGAATGAGGAGCAGACGGGGAAGAATCTCCAGCTTGTCCAGGAGGTGCTGGGGGAGGTGCTTCCGGCGAAGGTGGTGGGCACCACCATTTACTGCGCCTACTGGGATCAGATTCCGCGGTTCCGGGGCGTGGAGACTGTGCTGTATGACATGATGGACAGGCCGGAGTTCATCCATGCGATTGTCAGGAAGTTCGCGGACTGGCATATGCGGTATCTGGAGCAGCTGGAGCAGTGGAATCTCCTGGAGGCCCATCCGTCCCTGCTGCACTGTACGCCCGCGTATACCTCGGAGCTTCCCGGGAAGGACTATGAGGGGAAGACGCGGCTGAAGGACGTGTGGTTCCGGGGGATGGCCCAGATGCTGAACACGGTGTCCCCGCAGATGTTCGTGGAGTTCGAGCTTGACTATATGCGTCCGCTGATGGAGCGCTGCGGCCTGGTGTATTACGGCTGCTGCGAGCCGCTGGACAGCCGTATCCCTTACCTGATTCAGATTCCCAATATGCGCAAACTGGGCGTCAGCCCCTGGTCCGATGTGGAGCGCTGCGCGGAGCAGCTGGGGAGCAGATTCGTGGCGGCCCGCAAGCCCAATCCGGCGCTGGTGGCCATCTCCACGGACGAGGACGAGGTGGCCAGGGAGACGGAGAAGACCATCCTGGCCTGCCGGAAGAACAACTGTCCCTATGAGCTCGTGCTGAAGGACATCAGCACCGTGTCCGGCAAGCTGGACAACCTGGTGCGCTGGAGCAGGGCGGTGCAGAAGACGCTGGACAAGTATTATTGATATACTGCATAACGCCAGGATTTACCGCATGGCACTAGATAATCATCTCCCTTTTCGGAAAAGTGTTCCCGCTGCTCCATAACACTAATTTGGAACCGGCTTTATTCATTTGAAACCATAATATATACACCGAATGTCCTATTATACACTTAAAATGTATATTTACAAGCCTATTTTTACCGGGTACACAAATCCGAAAAGGGAGTTAATCATATAGGGCCGGCGTTATGTGGTTGGGTTATTCGGAAATTTTATAGTAAACGACTTTAATATCTTTAGGAATTGTCGGAAAATAACTGATGCAACTTGTTTAGGAGAAAGCCCAGA
>OFFK01000704.1_pt1 | contig 27720 bp, 24 predicted proteins | sample 1521361 | NCBI WGS metagenome assembly OFFK01 (sample SAMEA3504096, study PRJEB24116) | mouse gut metagenome | biome: mouse gut; feature: mouse-associated habitat; material: faeces | place: Denmark | collected 2011 | reverse complement strand
GCTGCTTCCCCGCCGCTTTGTCTGCCGCATTCAAAATATTTGTTGCCAATCCTCCAACCCTGTAGATCCAGGACATGACCACATCGCTTTGAAAGCAATTTTATTCAATGCCGTATGCCCGGTTACGGGATTTGCGGAACTGAATTTTAATCATCTTATCAAACCCTGCTGCCATACGCAAGCCCCTACGCCCAAATGGTATCCTTTGGCACCCAAACGGCGGAATCGCAGAACCGCAAGCGCAGGCACCGCTGCTTCCTCCCGCACCGGAAAACGAACAAACGCAGAAATGCCATACCCTGCACTTCCTGCAAGGTATGGCATCTCATCAACATATCCCGGTTGTCAGCTCTACACCGCTCAAAAGACAACGTAATCACGATACAGTACTTCCGTCAGGGCAAATATTGCCTTATAAGCTCCGGATACTCCGGTATATCCTCCCTGCTCCAATGCCGCCTGGTTCCATAAACTCCGTTCATACCAGTTCATATTTCGTCACATCCATACGCACAGCGCCGTCCGCAGCGAAGGAAATCCCTTCCGCCTCCTGCTCTGTGTAGAGGACCGCCGAGAGAACCTGCTCTCCGTCATTGACGAAGATTTCCGCGCTGAACCTGTCCAGGATAACCCGCAATTTCAGTTCTCCGTCCCGGTGATTCACCCGGCTGCGCCGCTGATGGATGACAGCCCTCCTGGAGCCGGAAAATTTCCTGTCCACCTCCAGCACCGATTCTGCCGGGCAAAAGCCGAGAGACGTATGGTAAGTTTCGTTCTGGGCAAAGTAAACCGAGAATTTTCGGTACATATCATGGTCCTCCGCCGGGCGTACGGTCAGCTCCATGTCTATCCTGCGCCCCCTGATACCCTCAAGCACCACCGTGCCGGAAACGGTGACATCCGTATGGGAAACCCGGTTTGCCCGCATCTGTTCCAGTTCCCGGACAGGCTTCTGGTACAGGCGGCTGTCTTTGACGGACAGTTCCCTGGGCAGGCTCATCTGCCCAAACCATGCCTCGTCATGCTTTCTCCGATAGCTGCAGGTATCCCAGTTCTGCATCCACCCAATCATTACCCTCCGTCCGTCTGGCGTCAGAACCGTCTGTGCCGCATAGAAGTCAATTCCGTAGTCAATTGACTGATCCGTATTTTCCGTAAATTCCTGCGTTTCCCTGTCATAGTCCCCAATCAGGCAGAGGGTGCCGTTGCCGTTATGGTACTCGAAGCCGGAGGGAAGCATATCCTGGGGACTGGTAATCAGCACCCATTTTCCGTCCAACGGGAAGAAATCGGGGCACTCCCACATTTTCCCGAACCGGTTTCGGTTAGCCGCCAACACTTTTACGTAATGCCATTCAAAGCCGTCGGGACTGGTAAAAAGCAGAATCTGTCCGCTGCCGTCTGCCGCCCGGTTTCCGACAATGCAGCGATAAGAACCGTCCGCCTCCTGCCACATCCTGGGATCCCGGAAGTCGTATCTGCTGCCGCCGTCGGGAATATCCTTTTCGTCCAAGACAGGATTCTTTTCATATTTCACATAGTCTGTGCCGTCCCCCACGGCAAGGCATTGGGTCTGTACCTCGCCGTAACCGCCGTTTGCCTGGCGCTCCCGAACGCCAGCGCCGCAGGAACATATTCCCAGTGCAGCATATCCCTGCTCACCGCGTGTCCCCAATGCATGGGTCCCCACTGGGAATCGTAGGGGTTGTATTGATAAAATAAATGATATTTTCCGCCGTACCAGGAAAACCCGTTAGGGTCGTTCATCCAACCGGTACGGGGCGTCAAATGGAAAGCCGGTCTTTCTTCCCCGGATATCATTTTTTCGGAAGCTTCCTCGTATTTTCTCGCTTCCCGCAATGTCTGGCTCGTCATAAATGCCACCTGCCTTTTTCTTTGTAATATTCTGTTTCAAATCGGATATTTACGCTTCCGCAGCAACAACGCCTCCATATACGGCACTGTCCTGCATAGCCGCCCCGGCACACCGCTCGCCTCCCTGAAATACGCTGTGATAAAACACATGCCATAGAGCGGAAGCCATAAAACGGAACACGCCCTATCAGTCCGCAAAGTAGGCATCCAGATACTTCTGAAACAGTGCCAGATAATCCTGCAGCCCATATGCATCCAGGGACTTGAGGTATTCGTCCCACTGCTCGTCTATGCCGCCGTCCCTGATCCACTCGGCCTTCCTGGCCCGTACCGTCTTCTCGATATCCGCCTGCAGGTCGGACAGCTGCTTCACGTCCTCCTGACTCATAAACACATTGGGATACACATAATTTCTGGTCATATAGGGCGTGAAGTACTCTTCAATCCAGTCCAGGCGGTACTGTGCGTCATCCGGGCAGGTTACATATACACCGTAATATTCATCCAGGATGGCAAGAGGGCCTCCTACGGCTTCCGCCTCCCTTACTTCCACAGGCGATGCATTTCCCAAGGGCGCGTGCTGGAGCATATCTTCACCGGCTTCATTTTTTCCGAGTACGAAGATATCAAATTCGTCATCCTCCCCATAAGTCCCCCAGTTATTCTGAGGCGACTGGAAGGGATCATACATCTGGTCCAGCCATGCGCAGACCAGAGCGGGCTGCTGCGCCGCCGCGGTTACCACACAGCGCCCCCTGTCATAGCCGCTGGTAAAAGAGCCGTTCTGTGGCGTGAAAATCCGCTGGCCGTCCTTCTCCAGGGGCGGCAGGGGGACGAAGTCCTCCAGGTTGTCAATGTTGGCCGGGTCCCAACTGAAGAACACGCCATAACGATGCGCCTTGCCCTTGGCCACATACTGGGACCATTCGTGGGTATAGCATTCCGGATCGATCAGCCCCTGCTCCGCCAGGGAATGCAGCCATTTCATTCCTTCTTTAAAGCCCTCCATGGCAGCGGTAAAGACGACTTCCCTGTCGTCGGTGACTGCAATATGCCGTCCTCTGTCGGGATCGCCATAACCCTCCCCGAAGCTGTTAATCAGGATACTGGGATCCTGGTCACCGTCGTTTACGATACAGGACATGGGAATGATATCGCCCTCAATCCCGAAATCCTCCCGAAGCTTGGCTGCATTGTCGCGGAATGCAATCAGCACGGCCTCGAATTCCTCCACTGTCTCCGGTATCTCCAATCCCAGGTCATCAAGCCATTTCTTATTGATAAAGCTCATATTTCCCACTGTCTGGATAGCCGTCTTGTCAGCTCCCAGCTGCTCAATCCAGGGAAGGGAATAAATATGCCCGTCTGCGGCAGTAGTCATTTTCCGGTATTCAGGATACTTGTCGAATACGGCTTTCAAATTCGGCATATAGGCATCGATATACTCCTCCAGGGGAATGATGACCTTCTGCTCCGCAAACCGCAGCAAATCGTTCTCACCGAAGCCTGCCGTAAAGATGAAATCCGTCAGGGAACCCGGATCCGCCATGATAGTCTGAATCTTCTCTCCCCACTGGTTGTTCGGAATAGCATTCCATTCTATATGGATATTCGTTTCCTCTTCCAAACGCCTGAAGATGGTACGATTGTTGGGTTCCGCCTCCGTATTGGCAGGATAGCTGATCAAAGCCGTCAGCGTGGTTCCCTCCGGCTGAGGAAACTGCAGCTGTGCTTCCTCCATGGGCTTAAATGTCCCGTCGTTCAGTTCCGGCCCGGAACCTCCGCAGGCTGTCAGTGAAAGCACTGCGCCTGCTGCCAGAATCGCCGTTATTACCTGTTTCCAATATCTTTTTCTCATTTTATCTCCTTCTGCCGCTTTGTACAAGCCGCTTTTATATTATTCAGAAAATAGTTCCGGCCTCACACTCCCGTACATGCCGGCCCCTTTCTCATCCCTTTACGGACCCCACCATAATCCCGCTGTCAAAATATTTCTGAAAGAAAGGATACATCACCAGCAGCGGCAGACTGGATACAATAATGGTGGCATATTTCAGAAGCTCTGCCAGCTGCGCCCGCTCCGCCGTACTCTGCATGTCCGAAATCATACCCGACTCCGGTTTGTTCTGAATCAGTATGGCCCTGAGTACTACCTGCAGAGGCTGTTTCGCCGTATCGTCCAGATAAATCATCGCGTCGAAATAACTGTTCCACATGCCTACAAACTGCCACAGAGCCAATACCGCAATCACAGGCGTACACACCGGAATCAAGATCATGAAGAAGAAACGCACCTCGTTCGCCCCGTCCACATCCGCCGCCTCCCGCAGCTCCGAGGGAATCCCCTGGTAGTAGGTTCTTGCAATAATCATATTCCACACATTGAAGGCACCCGGTATTACAATGGCCCACATGGTATTCTTCATGCCCAGATTGTTGATCAGCAGGTAGGTGGGAATCAGACCGCCTCCAAAGAACATGGTAATGACGAAAATCACATTGAAGAAACCCCTCCCCTTAAAATCCGGCCTGGACATGGGATATGCCGCCAGCAGCGTAATGAACACGGAAATCACTGTAAACACCACAGAATAAACCACCGCATTCTTAAATCCGATCCATATCTGTGCATTGCCGAAGACACGCTGATATGCAGTGGCCGTCCACTTGCTGAAGTCAAAGGTGATTCCCTTGTTCTGCAGGGTAATGGGATCTATGAAGGAACCCACCACGATGTAGATCATGGGAATCAAAATGGCCACTACGAATAACCCCAGAAGTATGTAGCCCGTCATAAGCAGTATCTTATCCTGTAAGGAATACGTGAAAAATTTTTTCTTTCCCATGTTACAGCCCCTTTCCCTCATTCATCCTGGCCACGACTTTGTTCACCACCACCAGAAGAATGACATTAATCACCGTGTTGAAAAGCCCTACTGCCGTGGAGAAGCCGTAGTCGCCGTCCAGAAGCCCCTTTTTATATACATAGGTAGCAATGATTTCAGATGAACGCATGTTCAGATCCGTCTGCAACGCATATGCTTTCTCGAAACCAACGCTCATGATATTTCCCGCCGACATTATAAACTGGATAATGACCACATCCTTGATGGCCGGCCATTCCACTGCCTTAATCTGCTGAAAAATATTGGCGCCGTCAATGATTGCCGCCTCCTTCAGCTCCGCACTGGCATTGGACAGGGCTGCCGTGTACATAATGGATCCCCATCCAGCTCCCTGCCAGATACCGCTGGCGATGTAAACGGAACGGAACGCCTCCGGCATGGTCATGAAATCGGTTGAGGTACCCAGGAGCATGTTCAGCGGGCCTGTGACGGATAACAGGATCCTGACGATACCGCAGAGTACGATAACCGAAATAAAATTCGGCATATAGAGTACCAGCTGAATCTTGCGCTTGATTCTTGCCCGCTCCACCCGGTTCAGCAAAAAGGCGAGGAGGATGGGAATGGGAAATCCCCACAGCAGGCCGTAGATACTGAGCTTCAGGGTATTGACCAGGTAGCTCATAAAATCAGGGGATGACAGGAATCTCTTAAAATGTGCAAAGCCAACCCATGGACTGTTCAGCACCCCCTGAATCGGATTGTAATTCTCAAAGGCAATCAGGATGCCGCCCATGGGAATATACCGGCATCCACAGCCTGGTGCAGGAAATGGTTCGACGTGGGAAAACGCGCATCGGTTTCATCGGTGAATACCTCCACTTCCAGTCCTTCTTTGAACGATACATGGCATACCGCAATGCCATGTACCTGACCGGGCTGCCCTGCCGGGAGGAATGGTGCCTTATTGGTAATAAAAAAGGAATCCGGACGCCGGAAAGTTCCGACTACCGGGAATATCTGACGGAATGTTTCGAAAATATGGAGGCACTGCCTGAGGTTTTTCTGTGCGCCAATGATTATGTGGCATTGGACACCATGCAGGTGTTCAGAAAAATGGGAATCTCCGTACCCGGCGATGTCTGGCTCTGCGGCTTTGACGACTCTCCCGAATCCGGCGTGGTAACACCCGCTCTGACCACCGTTCATATCCACAGCCAGATCATGGGATTTTCCGCGGTACACCTGCTGGTATCCCGCATCCGGGAACCGTCTTTGAATTTTCGCACCATACACACGGAAACAAATGTAATCTATCGGGAATCCACCGGGGACTGAACTGAAAAAGGCGGCAGGAAATCCGGAAGCGGCTCCTGCAATAGAATGGTCGGATATATGCCGCACCGGAAAAAGCCGGCATTGGAAACGTAAGATGACTCTGATAAAAGAAGAAATATTTTGTACAACATTCTCTGCTGCCTCCCCGTGGTAACGGCGGGGAGGCACCCTGGCTGACTTTGCAGGCAGGTCCTGATACTTTTCACGGCAAATCCGCAAGCAACGCCGCCTCATAATCCCCCAGCAGGCCCGAAAAATCCCCGCCTGTGATAAGATTCCGGCGCCCTCTCAGTCCCGGCAGAGAGACATTGCCTTTTCTCACATGAAAAATCAAAACCAGGCTCTGTCCCTGCCAGTTTCTTTCCATGTATAAGACTCCCTTGTGGTCGTCCGCATACTCTTTCACCATCTTCCCCTTTGTCAGTCCGGGAAAGTCATGCCGGATCCGGATGAGCCGTCTGTAATACGCCAGGCATTCCCGGTTCTGCCTGTCCTCCTCCCAGAGCATTCCCCGCCTGCAGTCCGGGTCCGGCCCTCCCTCCATGCCCACTTCGTCACCGTAATAAATCATGGGCATGCCGGGGAGCAGCAGCTGCATTGCTGCCGCCAGCTTCTGTTTTTTGATGTCGCTTCCCGCGCTGTGGAGAAATCTGGCCGTATCGTGGCTGTCGATAAAGTTCCACAGGTACCCCTCCAGTCCCCTGTTCAGGTTTCCCCTTACAAAATTCCGGTTTCCCAGGAAGGCTGATGGCGCCGTCTCCTCCTTTGCCACCAGCTCCAGCACCGAATCGTAAAAAGGATAGTTCATCACGCTGTCCCACTCGTCCCCTTCCAGGAAATCCCCGGCATAATGCCAGATTTCTCCCACCACCAGAACATCCTTTTTCACCGCTTTCATCTCCCTGCGGAAACGCTTCCAGAAGCCGTGTGTGATTTCGTCCGCCACATCCAGCCGCCAGCCGTCGATATCGCATTCCCGAATCCAGTATGCCGCCGCATCAATAAAATAATCCGCAGTCTCCGGATTGTTCAGATTCACCTTCGGCATGAACCCGGCGTAGCTGAAGGTCTTGTAGCTGGGGCGTTTTCCCCATTCCATCACCAGCGGAAAGCTTTCGATATAATACCAGTCCAGGTACGCCGAATCCTCCTGCTTCTCCCGGATATCCCGAAAAGCAAAGAAATCGATTCCCGTATGGTTAAACACGCCGTCCAATATTACATACATCCCCGACTCATGAGCCAGCCTCACCAGTTCCTTTAAATCTTCCTTATCCCCGAAAGCAGGATCGATTTGATAATAATCGCGGATATTATACTTGTGGACGGAATCGGAGCTGAAAACGGGTGTCAAATAGAGAATATCCACCCCCAGGCTGCGGATATAGCCAAAATGTTGGATGATGCCACGCAGGGAACCCTTCAGGTCAGTTTTGCTGTCAATGGGCGCCTGATACCAGATTTCCTCCGGCACCTCCTTATCCGCGGCAAAGCGGGACGGGAAAATCTGGTAAATCACCTTGTTTTCCGCCCAGGCAGGCAGCCGGAACCGCTCTTCTTCCCGAAGGTTCTGGGGGCAGTCGAACATCCTGTCTATGGAGGTTATGCACTGGTCATAAAAACAGTGATTGCCGTAATACACGGTCTTTCCCGCGTAATCCGCTATCTCGAAAAAATACCGCAGGCAGACCACGTCTATTTCCACTTCCGCCTCGTAATAGTCTATATAATTGTCGGAACAGGCGATTTCCATGGGCCGTGCCTGCCTTGTATCCATATAGCGGATGGGCAGGTATTTATTCTGTGTGTGGAGCGTTACTTTTGCCGCATCCCCCTTCTTCACTTCCAGCCTGATCAGGAAATGCCCCTTTGCCATGGCATAACAATATCTTTTATCCGCAAAATGTCTGATTGCCGCGTATTCCATATCTTGTTTCCTCCTCTTCCAGAACCGTCCCCGTTTTTAGCCTTGCTATCCGCAGAGCTGCTTCGAAGTACACAAGGAAAATGATTGATGTATGTTAAGCTGACGGACTCTGCCCACAATTGGGGAGGGGCGTTTTCATGCCCCTCCCCAATCGAAAATAATGGGGTTTCACCCCACCTTATAGCCATTGCCCCAGACCACCTTCAGATACCTGGGTTCCTTGGGATTCTTCTCTATCTTCTCCCTGATATGCCTGATATGCACCGCAATGGTATTGTCGGCGCCGATTGCCTGCATATGCCAGATGTTCTCATAAATCTGGCTGTTTGAAAATACTTTCCCCCTCTGCTGCACCAGCAGCCGCAATATCTTATATTCAATCGGCGTCAGCCGCACAGACCTGCCCTCCACCGTCACTTTCCGCTGCACATCGTCTATCATCAGTTCATCCACCTTATAAATACGGTCAATATTGGCGCACATGTTCACCAGCTGGATATACCTGCGCAGCTGGGATTTTATTCTGGCCAGCAGCTCCAGCGGATTACAGTCCGCAGTGACGTAATCGTCTGCCCCTGCCTCCAATGCCATAATCTTCGCTGTCTCCGCAGACTGCGCCGAAACCACAATCAGCGGTATGCTGCTCTTATTTCTCAGATTGGCAATCATCTCGATTCCTTTATCCCAGCCCTTGTCGTTCAGCTCCACATCCACCAGCATCAGGTGAATCTCCAGGCGCTTCAATATTCCGTATAAATCATCCACATCGGCCGCCACTACGACGGAGAGTCCCTCTCCCGCACACAGGGGAATCATTTTCTCGGCAATTCCTGTCTGGTTGTTATATATCAAAATATTTCTCTTCACTGTATCCTCTCCATCCTTTCTTATACTTGTGAACACATTCATATGCCGTTCCGTTCTCATCTTTATGATTGCCCGCAATCAATGTCTCCGGCAATCAGCCCTTCACTCCTGATAATATACCGATAAGTCAAGTTCATACAGAACCTTCTCCACCGCACTCCAGTCGAATCCTTCAAAAGAAAGTGTCAAATCCCTGCCGTTCATGGATATAGCGGCATGCACGGATACCACTGTCTCATTTTCGTCCACCGAATCCATCACCACATAGTTCATCCCCTGGCTGTTGGTAAAGCTTCTCTCATTCCTGCTCTCCCCCATGTAGGCGGTAGCGGAACTGTAGCTTTCATATCCCCTGTTGTCAGCCTGGCTCAGGGAAAAATATAACTCCTCATTGTAAAGGGAAATGAAGATCCGCCTTCCCCCATCTATGACATGCACATTTTCATTTGCAGCTTCCATCCCCAGAAGGCTTTCGTCAGGAATCGGAACCGCTGCCGCCGCGTCGGATTCCGCCAGAAAAGCTTCCAGCGAATCATATTCATCCATCTGCGGCTGGTATGCCACAACTTCCGTCTCGTCCAGAGCCGCCTGGGCCTGGTCAGGGACATCGTCCTCTGTGGAAAATACCCCCCCTATTTTCAAAATAGACACAGTATCCGGAATGCCCTTCTGGTTCTCCGTTCCTTCCACCGCGTTCTCGCTGGTAATGACAAAACCATTGTCATTTACCCGGATAATGCTGTCCCGAAAGCTCTTCGCCGCCACGGTACCGGCGCCGCACAGAAGGAACACTGCGGCCGCAGTACAGCCTCTTGTAATCAGATACCGTCTTCCCTGCTTTATCATCCTGTAATGGTGCGTCTCATCCATTACCCTGTCTGCATCTATCTGTAGTTTTGGCAGATCATCCATCGCTTCCCGATATGCATCCTGAAATTTATCCAAAGCCATCCCCCCCTGCCCAGTCCGACCTGTACATTACATCTCGTAACGGGAACGCAATGCCTTCCTCAGCAGTTCCCTGCCTCTGGTCAGCTGCGAAGTTATGGTAGATTCCGCCCGTCCCGTAACCCCTGCAATTTCCTTTACGGATAGTTCCTCATAGTAGAAAAGGTGAATTACATCACGATACTTTGCCGGAAGCGCAAGCACTGCATCCAGCAGGCAGCGTTTTTCCTCCTTCTGAAATGCCGCCTCCTCGGGTCCCTGTTCAAAAGACCTGCAGCCAGCGCCGACCGCCTCTGGCAACCCTTCTTCCCACAACTCCCCCTCAGGCCGGCAGTCACTGCGGTGTCTGTGCCATGCACTGCGCCATACCTTACGGCAGGCATTTATGGCGACCTTCAGGAGCCAGGCTTTTTCATGCTCGGGACTCTCAAAAGACTGGCCGCTTTTAAGATACTGGTAGAAAACTTCCTGCACCACATCCTCCGCATCCTGCACATTCTGAAGGCGTATGTAGCTGAGTTTGAACAACATGTCACCATATCGGTCAATTTTAAGTTGTAGTTCTCTCTCTTTCGTGCCTGCCATCGTCATGTTATTTTATGTACGACCTCTTCTATTTATTAATATCCCGAAGCATATCATTTTACTGCAAACATTGTAAAATAATTTTGTATCAAAGTTGCATAAATTCTTTCGCCATATTGTAAAAATGTTCCCCGGAGCAGTTCCTCGGTTCACACACGTATTTCCATACGAAAAAGAGCGTACCCACGTACGCCCTCTTCTATATAGACTGCTTTTCCACCCCAAAAGTTTCATTTGGGAGAGATTTTTTTATTTTTATTCCGAAGCCGCATCTCCTCCACCTCGGACAAATCCTGCTTTTCAAGACTGCGGAAACGATTTATCCCCGCCAGCAGGATCAGCACGCTGTTTTTTGCGGTATCGAATACACCGCCCTCATAAAGTGTGTAAACCAGCAAACCCGCAGGAACCGCCACAATCATTCCCACTACGCTGCCCACTTTATAGCCGATATACAGGAGAAACAAGGTGGGAAGCGGCGGCACGCCGATGGAATCCCCCACAATCTTGGGCTGTATCAGCTGTCTCGCCAGCTGTCCCACCCCCCATATCACCAGAAGTCCTATGGCAGTCTTATATTCCGCTGTCAGAATCCGAATCACAGCCCAGGGAATCAGTACTGTCCCCGTGCCCAGAAACGGCAGAAAATCAAGAACTGCAATAACCAGTGCGATCAGGCCGAAATAATTCACCCGCAGAATGCCAAGCCCTGCCAGCAGAAGCAGGTACATCCACACTTCTATTTTCAGCTGTGCCTTCAGATATCCCCCTACAGACTTTGCCAGGCTGTCCCGAACCATTCGCCAGGGCTGCATCACGGCCGCCGGTGTATGCTTTTGAAACCATTCGTTGATTTGATGCCGCTCCGCCACAAAGAAATAAGAGGAAAGCAATGCCATAATCACCCCGATAAACACGGCGGGAAGCCCCTTTGCAAAATTCCCCGCCGCCTCAATGGTTGGGGAACCGAATTTTTCCAGAAAATCCCCTATATAGGAATCCAGTTCCAGCACATTTTTATCCGGGTTCAGCTGCAGTCCCCCCGGGAGCCTGCTCAAAAGCTGGTTCAGATTCGCCGCTATACTGTCGAAGTCATCTTCCATCTTATCCAGCATTTCCGGCAGGGAACTCATCAATCCCTTCACCTGTTCAAAAAGCTGTGCGCCTACGATATAAATCATAAGCACCACCAGCGCAATGACTGCTACTATCACAAACGCGCCGCCTATTTTTCTCTTTAGCCTGACCTTCTCCTCAAAAAATCTCACCAATGGACCCGCAATCAAAGCGATGATCCAACCTGCAACAAAAGGTGAAAAGAAGACAAGCAGCCTTGGAAAAAGCCAGACGATACCAAACAATATAATTGCCATTACCGCCAGGTTTACCAGGGCTTTACAGTATTTTCTCATATCTTTTCCTCCAGGACAGCATCCAAAAGCTCATATATCTCATCCCTTCCCTGTTTTGTCTCAGACGAGAACGGAATGATAATATCGTCTCCTTTCATGCCCAGGACGCTACGTATCTGCTTCAGCTGGCCCTGCAGCTGGCTGCGCTTTATCTTGTCCAGCTTGGTGGCAATGATAACCGGCTGATATCCGCTGTCCGTTATCCAGTCGTACATAATGCGGTCATTCTCCGAAGGCGCATGCCGGATATCCACCAGGAGGAATACCTGCTTCAGCTGCCCGGATTTATGCAGATATCTTTCCACCATTTTCCCCCACTGCGCCTTCACAGCCTCATTTGCCTTCGCATAGCCATAGCCGGGCAAATCCACAAAATAGAGAGCGGCATTTACATTATAGAAATTGATCGTCTGTGTTTTACCTGGCTGGGAACTTGTACGCGCAAGGGACTTGCGGTTCATAAGCGCATTGATCAGGGACGATTTTCCCACATTGCTTTTACCCGCAAAAGCCACCTCCGGCAGCTGCGTATCCGGCAGCTTGCTGGTGACACCGCACACCGTTTCCAGACTCACCTGTTTGATTACCATTCGCCAAATCCTTTCTCCGAAAATGGATTGAAAATAATACAAAAATTCCTGCGAAATCCCTGATAAACGAAAAACGCCATCACCCAGGACGGCGTTTTCCTCTACAATACCAACCAAAACAGCCCGGCCACCCCGGAACCTGCTCTGATCCAACCGGCTATATGGCTTTATTCAAACCTATTCTCCGCTCGTTCTTATGAACGGTCAGCGGCGCATTGCCCTCTTTCACCGTTTCTTCCGTAATAATGCATTCCTCAATGGACTCGTCGGAAGGAATTTCATACATGGTATCCATCAGGATATCCTCCATGATAGAACGCAGGCCTCTGGCGCCCGTTTTGCGCTCATAGGCTTTGGCTGCAATGGACTCCACCGCGCTGTCCTCAAAGGAAAGCTCCACCCCGTCCATATCAAACAGCTTCTTGTACTGCTTGATCAGGGCGTTTTTGGGTTCCTTCAGAATGCGGACCAACGCTTCCCTGTCAAGCCCTCTCAAGGTAACGCATATAGGCACGCGGCCTACAAACTCCGGAATCAGACCGAATTTTACCAGGTCCTGAGGCGTTGCCTCCTGAAGAATGTCTCCGATCTCCCTGGTACTCTTCTGTGTCATTTCGGTATTAAAGCCGATGGCTTTACGGTCCAGCCTGGTCTCAATGATTTTCTCCAACCCGTCAAAAGCGCCTCCGCAGATAAACAGGATATGGGATGTATCAATTGAAATCAGTTCCTGGTGGGGATGCTTCCTCCCGCCCTGGGGCGGCACATTCGCCACGGTACCTTCCACAATTTTCAGAAGCGCCTGCTGAACGCCCTCCCCCGATACGTCACGGGTAATGGACACGTTCTCGCCCTTCTTGGTAATCTTATCTATCTCGTCAATATAAATCATACCGTACTGCGCACGCTCTACATCAAAATCCGCAGCCTGGAGCAGCTTCAGAAGAATATTCTCCACATCCTCCCCCACATATCCGGCCTCGGTCAGCGTCGTCGCGTCCGCAATTGCAAAGGGAACATTGATAATCTTTGCCAGTGTCTGTGCCAGGTAGGTTTTGCCCGATCCCGTTGGCCCAACCATTATAATATTGCTCTTCTGCAGTTCCACATCATCCAGGTCCCTGGGCGCCATCACTCTCTTGTAGTGATTATAGACAGCCACGGAAAGCACTTTTTTCGCTTCCTCCTGACCAACTACATATTCGTCCAGAAAATTCTTGATCTCAACGGGCTTCAGCAGATTAATGTCGGGACGGACAGATTCCTCCTCTTCCTCTTCCTGCAGCTCCTCCTCCAGAATATCCGTACAGATCTCCACACAATCGTCACAGATATAAACCCCGGACGGACCCGCAATCAGCTTGCGGACCTGGTTCTGGGTCTTATTGCAGAAGGAGCATCTGATATCGCTTCCGATTATTCTTCCTGCCATTACTTCACTCCTAAATTTTATTCGTTCACGCAGTACGCATTATTTCCCGTCCTGCGTATCATGGGAACTGATCACCATGTCAATAATGCCGTACTCCCTGGCCTCCTCTGCGCTCATCCAGTTGTCGCGCTCGGTATCCGCACAGATCTGCTCGTAATCTCTGCCGGTATTCTCTGCCAGAATATGGTTTAACTTTTCTTTCGTCCTCAGAATATGCTTTGCCGCAATCTCAATCTCCGTTGCCTGGCCCTGAGTCCCCCCTGCCGGCTGATGGATCATGATCTCCGCATTGGGCAACGCAAAGCGCTTTCCCTTCGCACCGCCTGCCAGCAGAAACGAACCCATGCTGGCGGCCATGCCGATACACACCGTGGAGACATCACATTTGATATAGTGCATGGTATCATAAATTGCCATGCCCGCCGTAATGACACCGCCGGGGCTGTTGATATACAAATGAATATCCTTCTCAGGATCTTCCGCCTCCAGGAATAACAGCTGCGCCACTACAATGCTGGCTGAAGTATCGTTCACTTCTTCTCCCAGAACGATAATCCTGTCCTTTAAAAGCCTGGAATAGATATCATAGGACCTCTCTCCCCTGCTTGTCTGTTCAATGACATAAGGTACTAAACTCATAACAAAAGCCTCCCATTATTCTTCCACTGCATTCTCCACCACGAAGTCGGCAGCCTTTCTGACGCAGATATCCTCGCTTACCTGCTTCCTGCCGTCCTTACCCAGCCTTTGCTCCACCTTCTCAGGCTCCATCTGGTAAGCTTCACCCATTTTCTTCAATTCTTCCTGGATCTCCTCATCGGAAGCCGTGATATTTTCAGCAGCCGCCACGGCCTCCAAAATCAGCCTGGACTGAATACGCCTCATCACCTGAGGCTTCACCTGCTCCATGAACTGTTCTCTGGTCGTGCCTGTGAACTGCATATACTGCTCGAAAGAAATCCCCTGATACTGCAGTCTCTGGGCATAATCCTGCACCATCTGCCTCTGCTGGGTCTCAACCATGGGCTGGGGAATCTCCATCTGCGCGTCGGCAATAATGGCATCCACCACCGCGTCTTCCTTCTTTGCCCGGGCTGCCTCCGCCTTTCTTCCTTCCAGTTTCCCGCGGATTTCCTCTTTATACTCCGCAACGGTATCGCTTTCCTCGGAAACCTCTCCCACAAAATCATCATCCAGATCCGGAAGCTGCTTCTCCTGCAGCCTCTTGACGGTACACTTAAATACCGCGGGCTTTCCCGCAAGCTCCTCTGCCTGATAATCCTCCGGGAAGGTCACGTTCACATCTGTCTCTTTCTCCAGTTCGGCGCCAATCAATGCCTCCTCGAATCCGGGAATAAACGAATGAGAACCGATTGTCAGCGGATAGTCGCTTCCCTTGCCGCCGTCAAAAGCCTCTCCGTCCACAAAGCCTTCAAAGTCGATGGTTGCAATATCGCCTTCCTGAACCGTCCTGTCGGTGACGTCCACCGTCCTTGCGTTCTTGCTCCGCTCCCTGTCAATTTCTGCCGTCACTTCTTCCTCCGTGACATCCAGATCAGCCTTCTCCACCTTCACACCCTTATACTGCCCCAGGGTTACTTCCGGCTTGATCGCCACTTCCACAGTAAAAATGAAAGGCTTGCCTGACTCCAGCTGTACCACGTCAATTTTCGGGGCAGACACGATCTCTTCCCCGCATTCGTCATAAGCCTGCTCATATGCATCGGGAATCAGGGCATTCGCCGCATCCTCATAGAACAGCTCTTTGCCGTACATCTGCTCCAGCATCTTGCGGGGCGCCTTCCCCTTTCTGAATCCCGGAAGGCTGATCTTCGCCCTGTTCTTCTGATATGCGCTCTCGATTGCTTTTTCCAGTTCTTCGGCGGACACCTCAATTGTCAGTCTCGCCATATTATTGCCTGATTTTTCTACCTGTAAACCCATTTTTACGTTTCCTCCTTCAATTCTGTGCCCTGTCCCTCAATGCGCATCCTTCTCTTAAGAAAAACCGTCCATTCTGCGGCACATAACAAAACGCTTCCTATATTTATAAATCAAAAAGACTGCCTGCTGCATGGACACAGCCGCAATTGCTAAAATTATAGCATAGTGTACCCAAAAACACAAATGTTTTCGGTATTTTTTCACCCTAATTGTTTCTTAAATCTTTCTAAAAGCCCTTCTCTTCAATAGAAACAGACGCTGTCCCGCGTCGGCGGAAGTCCTTAGTCCGCGTACCTTACGAACCGAAAGCCTCTTCTCATACTTCCCCCAGCAGAATATCATGGTTTACCGTCCGGTAGAATCTCTCCCGAAACCGCTCGGGTCCGCTCTCCTGGCCCAGCACCCACATTGCCTTTGTCACGGCCGCTTCCAGTGTCATATCATAGGCTTCCATCAGCCGGAATTCTTCCTTGATAACCCTTCCCACCCGGTATACCTCCATGTCGCTGCCCTCATGGGTAACCTGGGTCGCCATCAGCACCAGTTTTCCCGCATTCGTCCAACGCCGAATCTCCGGATAAAAAGGCACCTCTCCATACTCCGGAAGCCCGCCCACACCGAATGCCTCTATGATTACACCGTCATAATACGGAAACAGCCTGTTCAGCACGGCTGCGTCCGTCCCCGGCACCAGCTTCAGCAGCAAAATCTTCTCATTTAATTGATGATAAAACCGCACCTGGCCGGCCACCCTGAACTTATCGTCAATATAAAATACAATCCTTCCGTCCCGAATGACGGCCACATTGGGAAAATTAATGCTGGAGAAGGCATCATAGCTCTTGGAACGCTCCTTCTTGGCACGGGTTCCTGCTATCACATTGCCCCCGAACACAATATTCACCCCATGGGCCCTGGCGTCAGCGGCAAACCTGAGGCTGTCCAGCAGATTGGTTCTGGCATCCGTCACAGGCATATCAATGGGCTTCTGTGAGCCTGTGATCACAATCGGTTTCCTGCTGTCCTGCACCAGGTAAGACAGCGCTGCCGCAGTAAATGCCATGGTATCCGTGCCGTGGCTGATGACAAACCCCTCATATTCCTGATAGTACTTCTCCACCAATGCCGCCAGTTCCAGCCAGTGCCTTGCATATACATTCGTGCTGTCCAGGCTGAAAGGCTGTATCACATCCACATCACAGAATTCCCTGTGTTCCTCCACGTACTGCAGCAGCTCCCCTGCCCCGATTTTCGGGGACAATCCTTCCTCCGTGCGCCCAGATGCGATGGTTCCGCCCGTTGCAATCAGCAGTATTTTTTTCATCTTTACCCCCTTGTGCGCCTCACCGCCGGCGCCTTCTTCTCTCCCTTTCCGTCCCTCATTTCAGGCATCCTTTTTCTCCAACAGCTTCACCAGGTATTCCCATACCCGCCTGACGGACGCAATGCTCAGAGTCTCCTCCGTGGTATGGATTCCGCTCATGTCAGGTCCCAGGGAAACACAATCCAGATCTTTTATCTTGCTTCCCAGTATTCCGCATTCCAGCCCCGCGTGAATAGCCTCCACCCTGGGTTCCGCACCATACATTTCCCTGTATACCGCCACCATTTTATCCCGCAGCGGCGAATTTCTGCGATACTTCCAGCCCGGATAATCTCCTGTGGCATCGCTGCTGCCCCCGGCCAGGCCGGTCACTGCCGCAACCCTGTCAATCAGCGCATATTTTGCGCTCTCCACACTGCTGCGCACCGCAAATTCAGCCAGGAGTTCTCCCTTTTTGTATCTCAGGATCCCCAGGTTCAGAGAGGTTTCCACCAGTCCCGGCATGTCCACGCTCATTGCCTGGACCCCGTTGGGCAGGGCCGTCAGGAATGAGGCAATCCGTTTCGTATCCCCCACAGAGGCGCAGACATATTTTCCCTCCGAAAAACCCTCCGCCTTGAGATAAAAGCCCGGCTCCTTCACCGCCAGCTCCGATCGAATCTCGGTTTCCACAGCCTTCACGATCTCACAGAACGCTTCCCTGTCCCCGGCATCCGTCAGTATCACCGCCCTTGTCTGTCTGGGAATGGCATTGTCCGCCAGGCCGCCCTCCACCTCTATGAGATGTACCGGCAGCTTCTTCGCCAGCCTGCAGGGCAATCTGCCAAACAGCACGTTGGAATTTCCCCTCTCTTTGTGAATCTCACCGCCGGAATGGCCTCCCTGAAGGCCTCCCAGCACCACCTCGGCCGCCATGCCCTCCGTCTCCCCGGTCACTGCCGTCAGATGGCAATGCACTCTGGCGCCGCCGGCACAGCTGGTCAGGAAGATACCCTCCTCCTCGGAATCCAGATTAATCATGCGGCTGCCGGTAAGCATGGACAAATCGATGCCCCTGGCACCGTCCATCCCCACTTCCTCGTCAACGGTGATGACAACCTCCAGGCGCGGATGCTTTACGGTATCGGAATCCAGCAGCGCCAGCGCATACGCCACCGCAATGCCGTCGTCTCCGCCCAGGCTGGTGCCCTCCGCATAGATCAGGTCCCCGTTGACTGCAACCCGCAGCCCTTCCGTTTTCATATCAATATCGCAGTCCGGCTTCTTCACAGCCACCATGTCCATATGTCCCTGTATGATCACGGCAGGCTCATTCTCGTAGCCCGGTGTGGCATCCTTTGTTATAATAATGTTTTTCAGTTCGTCCTGAATACAGAACAGCCCTCTCTCACCGGCAAATTCCGCCAGATAATCACTGATCTGTCCCACATTGCCCGAACCGTGGGGAATCCTTGTAATTTCCTCAAAAAATCGAAATACGCTCCTGGGTTCCAAATTAGATAACACGCTCATTTGCCTTCCTCCTCAGATATTTTAGTAAAAATCCGACTACATTGCCATTGGTTATTGTACCGCATTTAAAGCACAGTGTACATATTCAGCCTGCATTTCATGAAAAGATTTTGAATCGCCGTAACAGTTCAGCGCCCTGTCTGTACAGTTACGAATCGCCGCCGGGTATATCAATCCTCCGGATACCCCTTCAGGATGAAAAACTGTATTCCGTTTGAGACATCCACCGTTTCCACGATCTCCAGTGAAACGCCGGGATAGTTTTCAGCATAATAATCCTGCAGATAACCGTATCCGGTGCCCTCCGTATTCATAAAAACCGCAAATACATTCGGATCCCGGTAGAGCGCTGCCGCAGGGTCCGCAATTCCCGCCCTCTCAAATTTCTCATCGTACCATGGGCTATGGGGCATCCAGCTGCCCAGATAGAGGAAATTGTCATATCTGCATTCCCCTTTTTCCAGGGCATCCTCCGTAAAAGAATTAAAGGAATTCATGTCCAGATAGTAAAAACGCTCCGGATGCGCATGGAAATAATCCCTTATATCGGCAAAGGCCTGCGAAAAGCGCTGCCGCGAAGAAGCCTCTCCCGCCACTGCTTCTGCCTTGGGAATGCCAAATCGCAGACAGGCCAGGGTAAGGGAAAGAATTGACGCCACCCAGAAGCCGAGGCAAAGCCGTTTCCGAAAACGCCGCCTTGCCACTTCATCCTTTTCCCCTCTGCCGTCAAAAGCTTCACACGGCTCCCACACCCTGTTGCGAAACGCAATCGCCAGCAGTACAACAAGTTCTGCCAGATAAACCGATTGGGACACCCGGGACGGAAGCCTGCCGTAAAACAGCAGGTATGCCCAGATAACCATACGCGCAAAGCCAAGAAACAGGATATCCCGAAGAACCGCCCTTTTCCGGCATACGGCACCGCAGAGAAAGAAGAGGATATAGCAGCCATATACCAGAAGGTTTAAGGGTCTGTCAATATAGCTGAGGTGCCTTTCCAGAAAGGCGGCAGCCATTTCCCGGATTTTCCCCGGAACCTCCCCAGGGGAGAGATGCCTCTCCCGCTTCACAATGCCTTCCAGGGCCTCCATTGTCCTTTGATTGATATTGGGTTCCAGGGTAATGCTGTAATGATGGGCTGCAGCCTCGTAAGCGGAGCGGCTTACGCCCAGTTCCCGGTAAACTTCCTCATAAGCCTCATAGTCCGGGTAGCCCTCATAGTCATAAATCGTCTCGGAAGCCTCGGTATAAGCGGAAAAAATGCGCCAGTCTTCCCTCTGGTAAGCAAGCCTCTCCACTAGGCAAAAGAGCGCCAGTATCGCCGTAAATGCGCCTGCAACGGCAATCAGGCATTTCCGCTGCCTGTTGAGGTGAAACAGGGAATCCGAATTTTCTTTCCCGGCGTCCAGATACTTCCCGATTCCAATCATGCCGATGAAGGGAAGAAACATGAAAAAGGCCTGGTTCCTGATACAGAGGGCACAGGCGGAAAACAGCAGAAAGCCCATGTTGTCTTTAAGGGCCGCCCGGCAGGAATCCGATTCCGGAGCAATCGCAAACAGGAAAAGGGCGCCGCTGCCCGCTATGGCGGTGACCACGGTAAACTGCAATTCCGCAATATGCAGAAATAAAAAGCCATAGCAAAAGAACCCAAACAGCAAAACCGTAAGCAGACGTATTGGCAGCCTTTTTTCCAGCCGCAGAAGATGATACAGTATAACGGTCATGGTCAGGCCAATCAGAAAGCAGAATGAGAATCCATACCAGGGTACCTGGGGAAGCAGTTTATAAAGGGCGGAGAGAAACAGCCCTGCCGGAAACGAAACATAGAACAGGCGGCTCTGGGGCCTCCCGCACATCTCCCCCGAAACCAGCATTTTCAGGAACAAATCATCGTTTGTCTGGTAGATAAAAGGAGATAACTTTCTGAAGCAGTAAAACAAAAACAGTACACTAATCGCAGAAACAGCCGTCAATGCACAAAATTCCGTTAATCCGCCTACTCCTTCCACCTGTCTTTCTCCATGAAACCTTCTGCGCCAATTGATTCCTTTCATTTTCCGAAAATCCGCCTTTCGCATAAAATGACTTTTACCTGTATGCCACCCCATAACATTCCGTCACATGCTCTGTCACATACCCTGCTTCCCGAAACGTCTCCTCCATCAGATACGGATATACAAAAACCATATTTTCTGCCCTGTCCTCCGGCATTTCGTCAAAATAATACCTGCCGATGGACTGAACCCTGCGGAATGCCAGGTCGCCGGAGTAAACTGCCTGCTCCATATACGTATAAGGCGGCATTTCCTTATACAGCATCAAATTCACATAATTCAGGCCATAGATGCCTATATCCCCCTCTGTCAGCGCTTCGGCCCGTTCAATCGCCTCCTCATATCGATACCAGTGCATATGGGAAAGCGGCGAATTTCCGTAGTGTTCGTAATGCAGCCCAAAAGATGCCTGTGAATACAGATAACAGCAAAAGGACACCAGATACACTCCCGCAGCTGCCCACATTCCCGCAGCTGCGGCCTGTTTCCATCTGAATCTCCGCAGCAGTTTCAAGACACATGTCAATCCCAGCACCCCATATAAAATAATGGGAATATGAATATAATTTACCTTGTGATACTTTGCCAAATCAACACAGCACCCCAGTGCAAACGCAACCGCGAACCAGATTGCAATCAGAAAATGAAGCGGCAGTGCCTTCTTATTCCTCACCCGGTCAATCATTACCCTGACGTGGTACAAAAAGCCCGCCAATATAAACGGCGTACTGATATAATAGTAGGATCCCACCGTTTCATTGGAAATCCACCACATGTCGTCATGCTGGGCAAAGAGCATTGCCGTCAGCCACAAAAAGCGGCTTTTTAACGCGGACAGCGAAAAAACCATTTCATCCGTCCGTATGGCAGGCAGCCTGGGAACGGAAAAAATCCCTGTCCTGATCTCCGGAATCCAGCCAAAATTCACCGCCAGGAAGAGCAGCAGCGGAACCGCCATTGCAAACAGCAGCAAAGCAGCACCCAGCAGCCTCCGGTCAAAGCAAATCCGCCTTCTGAAAAAAATCAGGCACAACAACAGCACCGCAGGAACCAGTATCCACGTCAGGGCATAGCTGTAAAGCGTCAGCCCCGCGAAAAAAACCGCTCCCCACACGCTTCTCCGCTTTCCGTTCAGATATCTGCACAGAAAATACATGGAGAAGAGAAACATGGGGACTGCCAGATTGGCGTCCAGGCCAAACCGGGACTGTTGGATATGCCATGGATTGATTGCCAGGAATCCCGCAAACAGAAGCCCCTGATGCCTTCCTCCCATTTCCTTTCCCAGTCCGTATACAGCCGGAATGCTAAGACACCCCAACACTGCCTGGGGCAGCCTGATTGCCCATACCGTGGTTCCCAGTAATGCCAGAAACGGCATCTCCAGCCAGGAATACAGGACACTCATGCCGCTCCCCCATACCGTATAGTACACCGGTCTGGTATAGCCGTAAGAATCAATCCCATAACGCATCACCGACCACGCATTGTATGCCGAATATGCCTCGTCCTGATGCAGCCCAAGCGGATTCCTATCCAGCGCAGCCAGGCGCACCAGACAGCCCGCCAGCAGAATCAGCGCCAGCAGCGCACCCTCCGCAGATATCTTCTTCCTTTGTCCGCCTGTCATATCTTCTCTGTCCTTCCTTCCAGCCTCTGATTTCCTGTGGGCATGTTTTAAGCTTCGTGGGAAAATATTGGTTCCTGCCCGTCCGGGTTAATGGTTCAGCGGCAAAATCCCGGCATGGCGCCTCTGCACCTCACTCCCGCAGGCGGTACACCTTCATATGCTCCGTCTCCGCGATCGCCGGAACATGCCTCTCTGCCAGCGCCTTGTCTATTCCGCCTTCCGGAACCACCGCAATATAACCCGAGCGGAGGGCATCCAGATTTTCCGTCACATACTGCCATGTACAGAAATTAATCCCGTACCCTTCCGGAATCATATAGTGCATCCCCCATACGGCCGCAACGCTCTCCTCCCCCACAAAATCCGACGCCAGCCAGATTACGGTATTGTCGTAGCGCTCCTGCGAATCCTCCAGGACCATTTCCGCTTTCAGCTGTCGGCGCAGCTCCTGCGCTTCCTTCCCCATCGCCCCGTCATCGTACGGTACCTGCCAGTCGTAAGGTGCCGCCGCCTTCACCACAAAAAAGTACAGGCACAGCACGCCTGCAAAAACCTTCAGCAGCATCCTGCGCTCCTCCAGCATGGCCGTAATCACCAGGCCCGTCACAATAAAAATCAGCAAATGCTTGGATCCCTCCCCCATCCGGTAGAAGAGAAACAGCGCCAGTATCATTCCCGCCGTGGCCGTAAACTGGAACAGGCAAAGCCACCTCAGTTCCCCGTCCCTGCGCTTCCTGAAAGCCCAAATTCCACGCAGCATAAGCGCCAGGGCCAGCAATCCCGTCACGGCATACAGCGCCCCCGAGAACAGCCCGTACTTTACCGCATGCTTCAGATAATAATCAAACAGCTGATAGAATTTGCCGAACAGCGTGGAAAATATATATTTTATTCCTGCCCACATGCCGTCTGTACGGAAAATCCCCAGCCATTCCGTCTCCACAATCGGTTCAATGTATGGAGAAGAGCATGCCCCAGTCACCCATACATATCCCGCGGCGGTACAGCCTATTACCGCAGCCATCGCCAGGATTCCCCGGAAGCGGAAACGCTTTGCCATAAACCACAGTGGGACCAGGAAAAACAGCCCCAGATAGGGCCTTGACAATGTCAGAAACATCACCGCCGCCGTCATAACAACTATTTTCCATAGCTTTTCCTTCCTGGTATAGCTGATGGCGAGTCCCGCAAACAGGATTCCCAGGGACATGCAGATTGCTTCCGGCATCCCCGACAGCATATACCGGGTGTATGGCATAAATATGCCCAGAAGCCCCAGCACAAATACACTCTGCTTCAAGGTGGGCTTCACCAGCAGGGCAAACCCGCACAGCGCCGCCATATTAAAGAAAATATTGGCATAGACCGGCGCCGTCAGAGACCATCCGAACATCTTCCCCCAGATTATCCAGGGCAGCAATATCACAGGACTCCATGCGGCAAAGGGGTAGACGCTTCCGTGGGCTTCATTGAATCCGAACCAGCCCCGGGGCAGCCCGCAGTTCACAACCGCCTCCACCTGCTTGAAGTACATCAGTTCATCGTTCCAGTAGGAAGAAGGAAGAAAAACATCTGCCGGGACATGCCCGTCTTTCACGCAATACGCAAAAGCACACAGCAGCGGAAAAACGCCGAACAATGCCGCCTGCACTATCCTCATTCTGTATTTCTTTATCGCATCCATCTGCACCCTCCAAAACAATCTCATCCATTCTGCTCAAAACTAAATGGATTATATCATTTTTCCGGGCCAAAGACAACCGAAACAGACAGCATTCCTAATCCACGATGCTGTAGCTCATCCACTCGTAGAGCAGCTTCGTCCCCTCGGTAATCTCCGGCGGCAGAAGTGCCCTGGCCACCAGTTTCAATTCATCGGACTCCGCGTCCGTGCGTTTCAGATTGGCATAATCTCCCTCAATGGATACCACCACATATTCAAAACGGTTCATTCCCATACGCCTCCTGTAGATTTTTATTTATCTTACCACGCGTGATTTGCAAATGGCAAGTGAAGTATTCCCCGTAATTCAAAAATCCCGGACAACAAACCGAAATCTGTCATCCGGGATATACGCATTTATTTCGGCATTTTCAAACCTTTTGCCGATTTAACGCATTTATTTTTACATCATACCGCCCATTCCGCCTGCGCCTGCGGGCATTGCGGGAGTTTCTTCCTTGATGTTGGCCACTACGCTCTCGGTGGTCAGCAAGGTGCTTGCAACGCTGGTAGCGTTCTGCAGGGCGCTTCTGGTCACCTTGGCGGGATCCAGGATACCTGCGTCAACCATATTCACATACGCTTCCTTCAGCACATCAAAGCCTACGCCCGGCTCGGACTCGCGCACCTTATTGATGATAACGCTGCCTTCCAGACCTGCATTGGCCGCAATGTGGTACAGAGGAGACTCCAGAGCCTTCAGCACAATGCCTGCGCCGGTCTTCTCGTCGCCTTCCATGGTATCTGCCAGTTTGGCAACGTCCTTTGCCGCATGGATATAAGCGGAACCGCCGCCGCAGATAATGCCTTCCTCCACGGCTGCCCTGGTAGCTGCCAGCGCATCTTCCATGCGAAGCTTTGCTTCCTTCATCTCGGTCTCGGTAGCGGCACCTACGCGGATAACGGCAACGCCGCCTGCCAGCTTGGCAAGTCTTTCCTGCAATTTTTCTCTGTCGAAATCGGAAGTGGTCTCTTCAATCTGGCCTTTAATCTGATTGATTCTTGCGGAAATGGCAGCCTTGTCGCCTTCGCCGTCAACAATAACGGTATTTTCCTTCTGAACCTTAACGGATTTTGCATGGCCCAACTGGTCTAATGTGGTTTCTTTCAGGTCAAGTCCCAGCTCCTCGCTGATTCCCTGGCCGCCGGTAAGGATTGCGATATCTTCCAGCATGGCTTTTCTTCTGTCGCCGTAGCCGGGAGCCTTCACTGCAACTACGTTGAAAGTTCCGCGCAGTTTATTTACAATCAGGGTTGTAAGAGCTTCGCCCTCAACATCCTCCGCAATGATTAACAGTTTTGCGCCGGACTGTACCACCTGCTCAAGAAGCGGGAGGATTTCCTGAATATTGGAGATTTTCTTATCTGTAATTAAGATGTAAGGATTCTCGAGAACCGCTTCCATCTTATCCATATCCGTAGCCATGTATGCGGAAATGTAGCCTCTGTCGAACTGCATACCTTCTACCAAATCAAGCTCTGTGAGCATGGTCTTGCTCTCTTCGATGGTAATAACGCCGTCTCCGGATACCTTTTCCATCGCGTCGGCTACAAGCTGTCCAACCTCGTCGTCGCTTGCGGAAATTGCGGCAACTCTCGCGATATGCTCCTTGCCGTTTACTTTGGAGCTCATCTTCTCGATTGATTCCACTGCGCAGTCGGTCGCTTTCTTCATACCCTTTCTCAAAATCATGGGGTTAGCGCCTGCCGCCAGGTTCTTCATGCCTGCGTTCACCATTGCCTGTGCAAGAACGGTTGCCGTTGTGGTTCCGTCGCCGGCTACATCGTTGGTCTTTGTCGCCACTTCCTTTACAAGCTGAGCGCCCATGTTCTCGAAAGCGTCCTCCAGCTCGATTTCCTTGGCGATTGTAACGCCGTCATTGGTGATAAGGGGAGCGCCGTAGGATTTGTCTAAAACTACGTTCCTTCCTTTAGGTCCCAGTGTTACTCTGACGGTATCCGCCAGTTGATTTACGCCTGATTCAAGTGCTGCACGGGCTTCCGCACCGTATTTAAGTTCCTTTGCCATCGTTTTATGCCTCCTGATATTTGTTGTTTCATACAAATGCTGCTGATAAAATCAATTTACTGTGCAATTACCGCTAAGATATCGCTCTGCTTTACGATAATGTATTCTTCCTCTTCAACCTTTACGTCTGTTCCGGCGTATTTGGAATAAATAACCTGGTCGCCGGTCTTAACTTCCATTTTTACTTCCTTGCCGTCAACCATACCGCCGGGGCCTACTGCAATAACTTCTGCCTGCTGGGGTTTTTCTTTATTCTGTCCAGGTAAAACGATACCTGACTTTGTAGTTTCCTCTGCTACCAACTGCTTTAATACAACTCTGTCTGCTAATGGTACTAACTTCATTTTAACTGCCTCCTTTATTATAGTTCCTTTGCTCTGTGCAGATGTACTTTTCTTTGTTAGCACTCATTTAACTTGAGTGCTAATCACTAAACCATATATTAATTCCATACACTTTTCTTTGCAATCGGTATTATACCCGTATTTTTTGAAATATATTCCATTTTTTCTCATTTTCTCTTGTTATCTCTCGTTTTCTCACTTTCTTAACAAAAGAATGATTTAATAAATAGTTTAGATTTTTATTTTTTCTTTATTTTTTCAGTCCCTTTTCCAGTCTTTCCCGATAACCCGGAGCGTTCTTTACCTCAAACTTGTTGTTGAACATTTCATACTCCGCGTCCGAGAGACGTTCTTTCAGGGTTTCCTCCACATTTGTTTTGCTCACGATGCCCACTGCCACAGAAGGGGCTAAAACGGCGTCCTCATATGTATCGCAGCGGTTTCTTACTCTTTGCGTATATTCCTTTGCTTCCCCCTCTTCCGCCATCGGTATCAGAACCCCGAACACGTCCCCGTCGATTCTTCCCACCACGTAATCGGGCTTAGCCTCCTGCTTCAGAATGCCAGCTACTGTCTGTATCAGCCTGTCGCTCTCCTCGTCGCCAAAATGGTCGTTGACAAATTTCCAGTCATTGATATTCACATTGATGACCTCCACCGGAATCACCCCGGAGCGGTCAATCAGGTTCATTTTTTCATCAAAATACAGCTTGTTGAACACCCCTGTAAGAACGTCCTCCTTCTCGTTCTGGGAAATCTTTCTCTGACGCTCCTCCAACCGTTTTTCAAGCTCTTCCAGATAAATGCTGCTTTCCCTGTGCAGATAAACCTCTTCCCCGTACTTTGACAAAAACGCCACGGTGCCCTCCACCATTTCGTTTACAAGCGTCTCGTCCTTTAAAGGCGCAAGGACTTTCACATAAAGGTGGCCGATGGTCCGGTTCTGGATGCGAAGCTTCAGTCCCGGCTCGTTCACCACATCAGGGTGAAATCCTACAAAGCTGTCTCCTATCACCATTTCCTTTTCCCCGTGACGGTCCGTGAGAAGCATGCTGATTCCCAAAATCTCCGCCAGACTGCCCAGATATCTCTTTACCACCTCCATGTCGTAAAGATTGGACAGTGCGTAATTTCTGATATTTTCCTTCACTCTTTTCTCATAAGGTATTGCGTCGTAACCCATAGTAATCTCTCCCGATTTATCATACTTTTATTTTTGAATAACCGCTTCAAGTTTCAGAATATTTCTTCCCCGGCGTCGTCCTTATCACCCCGGTTTTTCTGATAAGTCATATTTTCATTTAAACGGCAGTACCGCCCCGTCTTACTGTAGGAAT
>OFFK01000697.1_pt1 | contig 28001 bp, 18 predicted proteins | sample 1521361 | NCBI WGS metagenome assembly OFFK01 (sample SAMEA3504096, study PRJEB24116) | mouse gut metagenome | biome: mouse gut; feature: mouse-associated habitat; material: faeces | place: Denmark | collected 2011 | reverse complement strand
AAAAATAAATTTCAGCACTTTTCACAATGGCTTAATGGGGGGAGTGAACAGTAACCCGAAATGTTTCGGATGATGTCAAAGAGATTTCCCAAAAAACTATTGCAAAATCCCCCCGGAAGCGGTTAAAATAGAAATGCCATAAAAGCAGAAAATATATCTGAGAGAAAGGATTATCCTTATGTCAAGCTTTTCATTCCCAAAAGACTACCAGTCCGGCCTGAACCTGTACGACACCCAGGTAGCCATCAAGATGGTGAAGGATTTCTTCCAGACCCTTCTGGCGGAACGGCTGAACCTCCTACGGGTGTCCGCGCCGCTCATGGTGGACCCAAAGTCCGGCCTGAACGACAATCTGAACGGCGTGGAGCGCCCCGTGGCCTTCGACATCAGACACCAGGACGGCCGGGAGGCCGAAATCGTCCACTCCCTGGCCAAATGGAAGCGCTATGCCCTGAAGAAGTACGGCTTCTCCCAGGGAGAAGGGCTCTATACGGACATGAGCGCCATCCGCAGGGACGAGGAACCGGACAATATCCATTCCATCTACGTGGACCAGTGGGACTGGGAGAAAATCATCGCCAGAGAAGACCGCAGCCTGGACACCCTGAAGGATGTCGTCCGCACAGTTTACAAAGTGCTGCGCAAGACCGAGAAGTACATGGCCATCCACTATGACTACATAGAAGAAATCCTGCCCCACGACATTTTCTTCATCACCACCAGCGAACTGGAGGAAATGTTCCCGGACAATACGCCAAAGGAGCGGGAATACTACATCGCAAAGGCAAAAGGCGCTGTCTGCATCATGCAGATCGGCGGGGCGCTTGGCAACGGCAAGCCCCACGACGGCCGGGCGCCGGATTACGATGACTGGGCGCTGAACGCGGACATCTCTGTCTACTACCCTGTCTTGGACATCGCCCTGGAGCTGTCCAGCATGGGCATCCGGGTGGACAGGGATGCGCTGCTGCGCCAGCTGGAAGCCGCCGGATGCATGGACCGGGCGGGACTCCCCTTCCACCAGGCCGTGATAAACGAGGAGGTGCCCTTCACCATCGGCGGCGGCATCGGCCAGTCCCGCATCTGCATGTTCTTCCTGCGCAAGGCCCATATCGGGGAAGTGCAATGTTCCCTCTGGCCGAAGGATGTCATGGAGGAAGCGGAGAAAAGAGGGGTGCATCTGCTGTAGCATGTCCTTCATGAGACGAAAACGCTCCCAGGAAACTGAAATCGTCCGCCTGATGGCTCGATTTTAACCTCCCTGGGAGCGTTTCTCTTTCTTTCAATTCCGAAAGCCTGTCCTTTGTCTCCTTTTCCTCTTTTCCTTCTTGGTTTCCACAGCAGCATCCCGTTTCAAAAGCGCAATCCACCAACGGTAGACTTCAGCGATATACGGCAAATTTCTCATTGCGGAAGGTTTGCTCATAGCCGAATGCTTCCATGTACTCCAACAGAAGCTTCCACTTGGGGTCGGCGTCCAGCCGCTGCCTGTCCTCGACTCCTATTGTCACCATGCCGGAGCCTTCCGCAGCTTCCGGATCGGCACCTTCCCCGTTCCCTGACTCAGCGTTTTCCGCAGATTTCGAATCAGCATTTCCCGCAGCCCCGGAGCCTTCCGCAACACCTGAACCAGCCGGCTCCTGGATTCCCGAAGAACCAGCCCCCTCAGCTTCCACATAAAGGGCATAGATATTCTCCAGGATGATGACCGGCTTCTCCGCCCCCGCCTGAATCCGGGCTTCCAGCTCCTCCATATCTTCCTCCATGGCCTCACAGCTGTAGGAATCCAAATCGCTCCAGGGATTGAAGGCGGAGGGCATCTGCAGATAGTACGACAAGGCCGGAATCCATCCATATAGAATGACTTCCTGTCCCTGGAGCCCGTGCTCATTGGCATAGGCGCTCAACTGCGTCATCCACTCCGCTTTCTGAGGGCTCATTTTGATATTCCGCAGGACAGCATTATTGTCCACTGTCGCCTCCGCGTCCTGTATCCCGGTGGCCTCCGCAAAGGCGAATATCGCGCCGAAAGCCCCGAACTGGAACAGGCACAGAACCAGGAAGGACACCAAAATGCTCTTGGCCGGAAATGCCGAAAGCACCAGTCCCCGCTTCAGCCGCTTCTCCCCGGCGCACCGCAGGAACCGCCAGCTCTCCCACAGGGTATAGGGCGCCGCCAGGAACAGGTTGTTCAGGCTGGGCAGCACGCCGTTGTTGCTGCCGATAGGCGTCAGCAGAATAATCAGGATGATCATGCCGCTGATCAGCTTTTCCTCCCTGAGGCTGTCCCTGCGGAAGATGCGGACGGCGGCAATCAGCATGGTCAGCATCAGGAACAAAGGCCCCGGATGCCAGATGGGGTCATAGCTGTAGAATAGGAAAGAAAAGAAGCCGCCCTGATACAGCCACCAAACCATGGAGCCGCAGACCGCGCCCCACAGAATCCTGACCCCCATATGAAGTGTCCTGACATTCACCGTCAGAGCGCCGGACAGCGCCGCCAGCACCAGAAAGACCAGCCCGGGATACCGAGCGAAAATCCGGTCGGGGAACAGGAAGGAAAAGAAGCCCTTCCGGCACAGCAGCCAAAGCGCCGCGGCGCAGATGACAGCCCACAAAAGCCTTGCCGCCACAGGAATCGCCCTGGCGGCTGCGGAAGGCGTTTTGTCCCCTTTTTGTCCCTGGAATCGGAGGAGCAGCGCCTCCAGCCAGCCGGCCGCCGCGAACAGCACCATGCCGCCTGCCAGGATGCCTCCGATGCGCACCACCCAGTACAGATTTTCCACATAAGCCCCCACGATTCCTATGATCATGGCGCTGGGCTTGTAGTCAGCCGCCCTGTCCGTCATGGCGAACAGTCTCTGAATCCCTGCGGCATACTCCTGAATGCCGTAGCAGATATGGATATAGCTCAGCAGAAAGGCCAGCGCCGCCGCGTATCCCACCAGGCACCAGAGCGTATGCCGGACTGTCCTGTGCCAGAATCCCTCCCCGGCTGCGCCCCTTTCTGCGCCCCTTTCCCCGCCGCTTTCTATCACTGCTTTCCTCAGTTCGTCTTGTTCTGCCTGTCCGCTGGAACTATTTCCTGGCAAAGTTTTTTCGGCGGATGTCCACCCTGTGCCGCCCTTCCTCTCCTCTGGCCACACTTTCTCTGCCTCGTTACCGCCCTTCCTTCCCTCTGGCCGCACTTTCTCTGCCCTGTTGCCGCCCTTCCTTCCCTCCAGCCACACTTTCTCTGCCCTGTTGCCACGCTTCCTATCCTCCAGCCACAGGATGATGTCATAGGCCCAGACCGCCACGATCATGGCCGCCTCCGGCAGATTGGAGAAGCGCACCAGCACATTGGAGCCCAGCAGAACGCCCGCGCAGACAAGATACCCCTTTTTATCCCTCACCAACCCCAGGTACAGGAAAATGACGGAAAAGAGAAACAGCACATAGGTCAGATAATTGTACAAAGACGCCGTAGGGCACCAGCACAGGCTCAGCGCCGCCATCTCCCCCAGGAAGACCACGGGCTTCGGCATCTTCAGCTTCCTGGTACAGAAAAAATAGCCCGTCAGCGCCAGCAGACTCGCGAACAGACCGGTATACAGGTTCATGCCCCGCAGCGTGTCCGCCTGTGGAAGCTTCGTCAGCAGATTCCCCACCACGCTGGTCAGATACGTGGAAAAAAACCACATGGGATCCATATGCCTTGTCCCCATATATTGGAAATTCGCATAATTATATCCGGTATCCCATAAATCAAGTCCGCAGCCAATATGCCGCAGCGGGTAAAACGCCAGGATGACGATTGCCAGATTCTCCAGCTGGCTGCCCCATTTCACCTGGGGCAGGCCCCGCTTCTCCTCTCCTCTGCCCATTTCTACCAAAATCCTCTCTTCCTTATTTCCACCATCGTCTGCTGTGGTTGTCGGCCAACACGCTCTTCCATAAGACGCGCCCCTCTCCCGGCAGTGCGCCTTTTACCGGAACAAAGCGTCCGCCCTCTCTATCACATCCATCAGCTTACGGTACCAACCCATCTTCAAACAAATCCTATGCACCCCGTCAAAAATCCCCTTCCGCGCCACATCCACCAAAATACCGCAGGCGAAGACCGCCAGCACAGCCGCCCCCGTCCACAAAAACAGGCTGCCCACCGCGCCGAAGCCGCTGTCCGCGTTTCCCACGGCCGCCGCAAGCCCCTCTGCCCCCAGCCACTTCTGCCAGGTATAGCGGAGCCCCAGATTCTCATGGAGCAGATAGACCCCCAGCGTATAGGGCGCTATCCGGTTGACCATGTCCGCCGCCCTGCCCCGCAGCCGCACTCTGCAGAAAGCCCCGAACAATCCCGCCGCCGCCAGAAAAGGCAGTACATGATTGTACTCCAGGCACATCTTGATCCGCCGTTCCAGCCCGCCGGTGCGCAGATACACCTCCCGCAGCGCAAAAGTCCCGCCGAAAACCAACAGGCAGCACCCCGCATACAGCAACAGCCCCCGTCCCTTCCGCTCCAGAAAGGCTGAGCCAAATCGCCGCACATACGCCGCCGCCACGAACACGCACAGATACCAAAGGCAATCATACCCCTGCCTGTCCATCTCCAGCTGCACCGGAAGGATGCTTTTCGAGACGCAGAACGCCAAAAGCAAGATTCCCAGCGCCGCCTGCATCTGCCCCTTCGTCATCTTCTTCACCGCCATCCCCACAAAGGGAAGGAGCAGGTACAAAAAGACATAGGCCGTCATGAACCAATAATGCCCCATGGTCACGGGAAACAGCAGCGTCAGAAGGTAATGGGTGTCAAAAGCCGTCTCCTGCAGCACGCCCGTAAGCGCCCCAATCAGCCCGACCCCCACGGAATACGCCCAGATCTGCAGCCACAGCTGTATCAGGCGGCTCACCTTAAAAGAAGAGGTGCACAGAAAATATCCGCTGATGAACATGTACACATTCACCGCCACAATACAGAAGCTCTCCAACAGCCACGCCGCCGTCTCCGCCTTTGAGACAGCCGCGCCCGTCAGGTCGGACAGCATGCCCCCCTTCCCCAGATAATGCAGCACAATCACCATCATCATGGCAACACAGCGCAGGAGCTCCAGATTCGCCATGCGGGCCGGCTTCGGATTTTTCTTCAAGCCCACATCCGCATTGCGTCCATCCTCTATAGATGTAATTCCGTTGTTTTCTTTTCTCTTATTCGTTTTCTTATTCATCGGCACATAGATTCCTCCTGGTCATTTTCCCATTATAGCATCAATGTGGCCGTATTTCAATTGCATTGTGAAAACAGCTTTGACTGCGTTTGGCCGGGACGACACCGTGCTGCTTTTCCGGGTACCTCTTTTCGGACTGTGGCATATAATAGAGCAAAACCACATAGGATTATAGGTTACTGTTATGTATGCTGCTCTTTTTATCTTACTGTTGCTTGCCCTTGTGGGCATGCTGTTCGGCCATTTCCGCAGAAAGAAAATCATCCGCAGAATCCGGGAGATGGAGAAATGTGAAAAATGCTCCCTTCTGGAGGAGCTTGCGGAACCCTTCGGCTACAGGTTCCATTGCCGCTGCGGCTTCTTCTCCTCCACTGTGGACGCCTGGCAGAAGGCCGGGGGCTACACCTGGGCCTATGACTACCTGGCCCCCCGGTTCCAGATGGTCTTCGACTCCCTCCCGGTGTATTTCAACTACCGGGGCAGGACGTGGCTGATTGAATTCTGGAAGGGCCAGTACGGCATCAATGCCGGCGCGGAAATCGGCATCTACCACGCCGACAGGCTCCTGTCCGAGACGGAATACCGCTCGGCCCATTTCCAGGCCGTCGGGGAGGCGGAGATGCTGTCCTGCGGCCTGCAGCTGTGCCTGGAAAACGGCGCCTGTGTGAGGATTTCCGAGAGGCACTGGTGGCTCACGGCCTTTCTGCCGGGGGTCTTCTCCCAGCCTTCTAACCTGTGCCTGGAAGCCACGGTCTGCTTCAACAACAGGGAAATGCTGGAAGCCTTCTACCGGGGCCTGTGCAAGGCGGGCTGTTCCGCGGAGAAGGTCACCGTGCAGAACCTCTGCCTGTCCTTCACCTTTCATCAGCCGTGCAATGTGCATTACGGCTTCCTGACCCGACTGCGCCGCAGACTGTCCCAGTGCCTGAACCGGATATCCTGCCGCCTGTTCCTGTGGGTCACCAGGCCCTTTACCTGTACCGAAGACCGCATCCTGTTCCTTTACCACTACCTTCCCTTCTGCTTCCGGAAACTGATGCGGCTGCGCCGTTTCCACAGGCGGTGCCACAGGAAGCACGGATGCCGCCGCCCCAAATGCTGCCGCAGATGCAGCTCCCGGCGCGGGAAGAAGCCATGAGCGCCGCAAGCCGCTTGAACCGCGCTTTTTCCCAGGCCCTTGTCCTGCCCTTCTGTCAGTGCTCCAGGTACGTGCTGGTCAGCGACTGCCACAGGGGCGTGGGCAACGCCGCGGACAATTTCCTGAAGAACCAGCACCTGTACTATGCCGCAATGGAACATTACTACAGGAACGGTTTTACGTATATCGAGATGGGGGACGGGGAGGAGCTGTGGGAGAACCGGAAGCTGCGCCATATCACGGAAATCCACGAAGACGTCTACTGCCTGTTCGCCCGGTTCGAGGAAAAGGGGCGGCTGCATCTGCTCTATGGCAACCACGACATCGTCCGCAGGAAGAACCCGGCCTTTCTGGAAGCCGTCATCCTCTACGCCCAGTCCATGCCGGAGAGATCCCTGTACCTGACCCACGGCCACCAGGCCAGCTTCCTGAACTCCACCCTCTGGCCCCTGGCCAGGTTCCTGGTGCGGTATTTCTGGAACCCCCTGGAAAATCTGGGCTTCCTGGACCCCACCAGCGCCGCCAAGAATTACGAGGTAAAGGAAAAGTGCGAGGAGACCTTGCGCAGCTGGGCGGAAGCCAACCGCCGCATCCTGGTCACAGGGCATACCCACCGCCCTGTGCTGCCCCAGGAGCCTTCCTTCTATTACAATACCGGCAGCTGCGTCCATCCCCGCTGCATCACCTGTATCGAAATCCAGCGCGGTGAGATGACCCTGGTCAAATGGACGATGCAGGCCCGGACCGACAGCATCCTGTACGTGGCCCGGGAAGTCATCTCCGGCCCCGTGACGATACTGGGTTAGCCGCCGGATATGCAATCCTGGGATTCCCTGAAGAATAAACGAATCTATCGGGGCCAAAAGAAATAGCCAATGCTGAAACGGACGCTGAAATCGGGCCGGAACCGGAAGCAAAGCGGCAAATTCCGGTTGTAATTTGCCAGGCAACCCTATATAATGGAAGCAGCTTTATCATGTCCGGTAGTAAGGAATTGTCTACAAATAACTGCTACGAGTTCATGACGGCTTTTGTTTGATTTCCGGGCTTTTTCCTGAACAAGTTGTATCAGTTATTTTCCGACAGTTCCTAAGGAATTGTCTACAAATAACTGCTACGAGTTTAAAGCCGTTTTCCTTGTTTTACTAAAGAAGTTGCAGCAGTTATTTTCCGACCGTTCCTAAAATCTACAAGAGACATAGCCATAATTATCAACAGTCCCATACAGCCCGGGAACGGAGCCGCCCGCCAAAAGCAGCGCAGATCAGCTTCCCGCGGCTGCGCGGGGACACAGGAGGACAACATGAAAGAACTGATGGATTTTGTAAAAGAGCTCAGCTTCGTCCGGGTGGGCGGAAGCGAACAGGAGAAACAGGCCGCGGAACTGGTCATGGAGGAAGTCAACCGGGCCGCACAAGAGGCGGGGCGCGAGGACATGCGCGGGGAGTACATGACTTTCCGGATTCCCGACGCGAAAGTGGCCAGATGCTCCGTGCAGGCTGCGGGACGCGAGATTCCCTGCGTGCCTTTCCTACGCTCAGGCAACATCGACAGGGAGTGCGACCTGGTGTATCTGGACGACGCGTCCGATATCGATTTCGCCGGGATCGGGAGCCTGGAGGGCAAGGCAGTGCTTTTGAACAAGCCCGCCGACAAAGAGGTCTATAAACGCCTGGTGGATCACAAGGCATCTGCGTTCCTGGTAATGCAGGGCAAGTATTATCTCCCGGAGAAAGAAGTCTCCCTGTACCCCAGAAGGCTGCGGGAGCATTTGTCCGAAATCGGACTCATCCCGGGATTCGCCATCACGGCGGCGGACGCCCTGTGGCTGATTCAGGAAGAAGCGGAGAAGGTACGCCTTACTCTGGAACAGGAGGACACAGAGCCGGAGAGCCGGAACATCCTGGCCGTGATCCAGGGGACTGACCTGAAGGAAGAGAGCATCGTGCTGACGGCCCACTATGACTCCGTCCCCGTGGGGACAGGTTCCTGGGACAATGCCACCGGCACCACGGCGCTTCTGGCGATATTCCGCCACTTCGCGGCGAATCCCCCCAGGAGGACGCTGCGCTTCCTATGGTGCGGCAGCGAGGAGCTGGGGCTGCTGGGTTCCAAAGCCTATGTGGAGCAGAAGGAAGAACTGCTGGAAAAAATCGTGTTTTGCTTCAACTTCGACATGTGCGGCACGGCCCTGGGAGCCAACAAAATCGTTGTCACCGGCGAGAAGGAGCTGCAGACCTTCGCGGAGCAGTACTGTAAAATCACAGGCTATTCCGCGGCGTTTGGCTTCGGCGTCCACTCCAGCGATTCCGCTCCTTTCTGCGACAAGGAGATACCGGCCCTGGGCCTGAGCCGGGAGTCCTCCACAGCCGTGATACATACCATCCACGACCTGCTGCCCACCCTCAGCGAAAAGGCCATGCAAAAGAACGTGGCATTCGCCGTCCGGATCATCGGGGACGTGGCCAACGCGGCAGTGGTGCCCGTGAAGAAAGGAATGCCGGAGGAGACCAGGAAGGAACTGGATAAATATTTCAACCGGGAAGAAAAGAAAGAATCCAAATAAAGCCCGGGGCTTTGTGCCGCCTTACAGCTCCCGGTGCCGCCTGGCGGCCAAAACGGCTACTACAGCGCTGCAGGCCGCCACGGCGCCCACCGGCAGCCCTTTCCATTCCGGCATCTCCTTATGATTTATGGTAGTTTATATATCACTCCGGTTCTTCTGTTCAAAAATATCTATTTTCGTCATACTGATTTTACGTAGTCTTTCATAAGGAATTGTCTGCAAATAACTGATGCGGGTTTATAGCTGTTTTCCTTGTATTTCCGGGCTTTTTCCTAAACAAGTTGCATCAGTTATTTTCCGACAATTCCTAACCAAATCCTGAGACCGCCTCTCCGAGAAGCGCCGCAAAGGCATAAAAAACAGCCATCCTTTCGTCCATGGCACCGACTTGCCGCCCGGAAAAGATGACTGTATCCCATATATCGTTCTTGCTTATTTTTTCCTATAACCGAAACTCATAGATGCACTTTCGGGTCTCGCCCTCCAGCCGCATGTCGTTGTCCTCAGGCAGATCCACGATATCCAGCAGGACGCCCCCTGCATATTCACAGGTCTTCCGGGAAGGCATGTTCTCAGGATTGCAGGTGATGATCAGGTAATCCATCCCATGCCGCTTCGCCAGCTGGAACAACAAGAAGCACGCCTTGCCCGCATAGTGGTTTCCCCGGTAAGGCTCCTCCACACGGTAGCCGATGTGCCCTCCGTAGTACAGGCCCTTGCTGTAGCCTATGCGCAGATCGCAGTTTCCCATTTTATGACCCGCCTTGTCACAGATGGTGTAATGGTAGGACGGAAGCCAGCGCTGTTCCCGATTTCCTTCCACCTTTTTGTCCAGCATCAGCAGAATCTCTCCGTCCGTCATGAATTCCACATCATAAAAAGCAAATTGCAGCAGACGCTCCAGATAGCCGCAGGTAAATGGGAAGAAATCGTATTTCTGCGTCCCTGTGTGCACGAATCCCAGTTTCTCATACCATTTCCGCAGACGGGCATTCTCTTCCACAATGCCGGCCTGCAGTCTGCCGCACCCATAAGAGGCAGCGCACATCAGCGCAGATTTCAGCAGCTTCTCTCCGATTTTCCCATGCCTGTGCTCCGGCAAGACGCAGAGATTGTTCAGCTCACAGGAACCGTCCTCCTGTATACCAAGGGAATAGTATCCCAGAATCCTCCCCTCTTCGTCCACATAGACCAGCATGGGACGCTCTTCCCGGCACTGCTGCTCCAGGCGCTCTATGGTGGTGGCGAATGCCGTGAATCTGGGGGCATTTTCCGCCGTGATGCCGAATTCTTCCGCCACTGTGAGAAAGCTGCGCCGTATGATGTCTGCGCATTCCGAAAGTTCCTTTTCATAGACTGGCCTTATCATGATAACAATCCCTCCCTGCAAATTCTGCCAATCCGTCTGCCGTCTGAATGCACTCTGATGACCGCCCCAAAGTCCTGGTGCCGGATGCCGACTGTCCTTGCCATAGCTATCCACCCGGCATGCCGCCGATTTCTTGGCTGTAAATTTCTTAGCTGTAGAAATCTTAGCACATTTTCCCTGAACCGTCTATTGATTTTTGTGCATGGTACCCCTATGTATTTTCATTTATGGCATTAATGTCATTTTCAAATCATATGACGCTGATGTCATTTTTCAGGCTCCGCCCCAGGCATTTCACTGCACCGTCAGCCCGGAGTATCCCATCAGGCTCTCGTCCACGGCCTTTGCGGCTTCCCGGCCTTCTCTGATGGCCCAGACCACCAGCGACTGGCCCCGGTGCATGTCTCCGGTGACGAACACGTTCTCCTTGCTGGTCCGGTACTGCCCGGTTTCGGTCTTCACATTGGTGCGCTCGTTCAGCTCCACGCCGAAGGCTTCCGCCACATACTTCTGGGCCCCCAGGAACCCGGCGGCAATCAGCACGATATCCGCGGGAAGCGTCTGCTCACTGTCTGGTACCTCTTTCCTGTTCATGCGCCCGGCAGCAGCGTCCTTCTCCCAGGAAAGCTTCACGATTTTCACTGCTGTCAGCTTCCCCTCCTTGTCCTTCACGAATTCCTTCACTGTGGACTCGTAGATTCTGGGGTCATGCCCGTACACCGCAATGGCTTCCTGTTGGCCGTAATCCGTCTTGCAGACTTTGGGCCATTCCGGCCAGGGATTGTCTTCCGCCCGCTTATCCGGCGCTTTGGGCATCATCTCAATCTGGACCACGCTCTTGGCCCCGTGTCGGACAGCCGTGCCCACACAATCGTTCCCTGTGTCTCCGCCGCCGATTATGACTACATTTTTGTCTTTTACATCCACATACTGACCGTCCGTAAACTTTGAATCCAGCAAGCTCCTGGTATTGGCCCGCAGAAAATCCACCGCAAAATAAATCCCCTGGGCATCCCTCCCGGGAGCTTTGATGTCCCTTGGATTGGACGCGCCGCAGGCCAGGACCACCCTGTCGTATTCCCGGATCAGCTGCTCGGCTTTCACGTCTCTGCCTATGTCTGCGCCAGTGACGAAGGCCACTCCCTCCTCTTCCATCACTCTGCGCTTCCTGTCCACCACACGCTTCTCCAGCTTCATGTTGGGAATCCCGTACATCAATAGTCCGCCGATGCGGTCAAAACGCTCATACACCGTCACCCAATGGCCCCTTCTGTTCAGCAGATCCGCCGCTGCCAGACCTGCGGGCCCGCTTCCCACCACCGCCACCTTCTTCCCGGTGCGCACCTTGGGCGGCTGGGGGCCGGCATAGCCCTGCTCATAGGCATATTCTATGATGGCATACTCATTCTCCCTGGTGGACACGGGCTCCCCGTTCAGCCCACAGGTACAGGCCGCTTCGCACAAAGCCGGACACACCCGGGAAGTGAACTCCGGGAAACTGTTGGTCTTCTTCAGTCTCTGGTAAGCCTGTTTCCAGTTCCCGGTGTAAACCAGGTCATTCCACTCCGGAACCAGATTGTGGAGCGGGCACCCGCTGGCCATGCCGCACAGCATCATCCCAGACTGACAGAACGGCACCCCGCACTCCATGCACCGCGCCCCCTGAAGCTGCTGCTTCTCCCGGGGCAGATGCTCATGAAACTCATTAAAATGCCGAATCCGCTCCAAAGGCCCCTGGGCCTTGCTCACTTCCCGCTCATATTCCATAAAACCGGTGGGTTTTCCCATTTTCCTCACTCCTCCATGCTTTTTTTCTGAAAATACACCTCTTTTGCGTACTTTCGGGACGAAACGATCAACTTTTCGTCCTGGTGTTGGCATAAAAAGCTTCAATCTGAGCCTGCTCCGGGCTGAATCCCTTCTCTTCCATCTGGACGATCGTCTTCATGACCTTCTCGTAGTCATGGGGAATGATCTTCTTGAACTTCGGCAGATACGCTTCAAAATGCTCCAGAATCTCTTTCCCTTTGGCAGAATCGGTGGCCGCCACATGCTCCTGGATCATGCCCTTGAGCTCCAGCACATCATACTTGGAAGTAATCTCCCCGGAGGAGACCATCTCTTTGTTCAGGCGCTTGTACAGGTCGTTGCCCTCGTCCAGCACATAGGCGATGCCTCCGCTCATGCCCGCCGCAAAGTTTTTGCCCGTGCCGCCCAGCACCGCCACCCGGCCGCCGGTCATGTATTCGCAGCCGTGGTCGCCGATGCCCTCCACCACTGCCGTGGCACCGGAATTCCTCACGCAGAAGCGCTCCCCGGCCACGCCGTTTATGAAAGCCTTGCCGCTGGTGGCTCCGTACAGGGCCACATTGCCGATGATGATGTTCTCGGATGCCTGGAAGCGGCTGCCCCTGGGCGGATATACAATCAGCTTGCCGCCGGAAAGGCCCTTGCCGAAATAGTCGTTGCTCTCTCCCGCCAGCTCCAGCGTCAGCCCCTTGGGGATGAACGCACCAAAGGACTGGCCGCCCGCACCTCTGCACAGCACCCGGTAGAAATCTTCCTCCAGATCATCTCCCAGGATTCTGGTAATCTCGCTTCCCAGAATGGCGCCCAACGTCCGATCGGTGTTAGACACGTCTATCTCCAGGCTTCTTCCCTTTCCGGTCTCGATGTCTTTCTTCAGCTGTTTTAACAGGACTTTCTCGTCCAGGGTCTTTTCCAGTTCAAAATCATATACCTGTTCCGGGTCGAAAGTCACTTTCTGTCCGGAGCCCTCGTAAGGATTGTCCAAAATCCGGGTCAGGTCTATCTTCCTCTGATGCTCATCCAGATCCTCCCGCACCTTCAGCAGATCCGTGCGGCCTACCAGCTCATCCACAGTCCGCACGCCCAGTCTGGACATGTATTCCCGCAGTTCCCGGGCAATAAATCTCATGAAATTCTCCACATACTCCGGCTTGCCTCTGAAATGTTTCCGAAGCTCCGGATTCTGGGTAGCTATGCCCACAGGACAGGTGTCCAGGTTGCAGACCCGCATCATGACGCATCCCAGCGTCACCAAGGGCGCTGTGGCAAAGCCGAATTCCTCCGCCCCCAGGATGGCGGCGATGGCCACGTCCCGGCCGCTCATCAGCTTGCCGTCCGTCTCAATGCGCACCTTGTTCCTGAGCCCGTTCTGAATCAATGTCTGATGGGTCTCCGCCAGGCCCAGTTCCCAGGGCAGGCCCGCATTGTGGATGGAGCTCCCGGGCGCTGCGCCTGTCCCTCCGTCGTAGCCGGATACCAGAATCACCTGGGCACCGGCTTTGGCCACACCGGCCGCCACAGTCCCCACACCCGCTTCCGACACTAATTTCACGGAAATCCGTGCATTTTTATTTGCGTTCTTCAAATCGTAAATCAGTTGTGCCAGATCCTCGATGGAATAGATATCGTGGTGGGGCGGCGGAGAGATCAGGGACACGCCCGGTGTGGAATGCCTGGTTCTGGCAATCCAGGGATACACTTTTCTGCCGGGCAGATGTCCGCCCTCCCCGGGCTTGGCCCCCTGAGCCATCTTGATCTGAATCTCCCTGGCGCTGACAAGGTAACGGCTGGTGACACCGAACCGCCCGCTTGCCACCTGTTTGATGGCGGAGCATCTGTCCAGGCCGTCCGGGCCCGGCGTGAGCCGCTCTGTGTCCTCCCCTCCCTCGCCGGAGTTGCTCTTGCCATGAAGCCGGTTCATGGCAATGGCCAGGGTCTCATGGGCTTCCTTGGAGATGGAGCCGTAGGACATGGCCCCTGTCTTGAAGCGGGTGACGATGGACTCCACCGGCTCCACCTCCTCCAGCGGCACCCCCTTTGCGGGATACCGGAAATCCAGAAGCCCCCGGAGGTTCCGGACGGAATGCCCTCCTTCCATGGAATGCTCTCCCTCCATTTTGACCATGGCGGTATATTTTTTGAACATGGCGTAATCCCCACGTCTGGTGGATTCCTGGAGCATATGGATGGTGGCCGGATTGTAGAGATGCTCGTCACCGCCGCTGCGCATCTTGTGATGCCCAGGGCTGTCCAGGGTCAGGTCGCTTCCAAGCCCCAAGGGGTCGAAAGCCTGGGAATGGAGCCGATCCACCTGTCTCTCGATATCCTTTAAAGTGATGCCTCCTACACGGCACACCGTATTGCTGAAATATTTCCGGATCACTTCCAAATCAATCCCAATGGCCTCGAATATCCGGGAGCCCTGATAGGACTGCAGCGTGCTGATGCCCATCTTGGACGCAATCTTCACGATGCCGTGGAGCACAGCATTGTTATAATCGTTCACCGCCGCATAATAGTCCTTATCCAACAGAGACTCTTCAATGAGCTCTTTTATGGTCTCCAGAGCCAGGTAGGGGTTGACGGCACAGGCGCCGTAGCCCAGCAATGCAGCGAAATGATGCACTTCCCTGGGCTCCCCGGATTCCAGTATCAAGGCCACTCTTGTCCGCTTCTTCGTCCGCACCAGGTACTGGTTCAGGGCGGACACCGCAAGCAGCGACGGAATGGGCACATGGTTCTCGTCCACGCCCCTGTCCGAAAGAATCAGGATGTTCACCCCGTCCCGGTAGGCTCTGTCCACCTCCACGAAAAGCCGGTCGATGGCCCGCTCCAGGCTGGTATTCTTGTAATAGGTGATGGGCACCACCTCCACCTTGAACCCCTCCGCCTTCATGTTCTTTATCTTCAGCAGATCCGTGTTGGTCAGGATGGGATTGTTCACCCGCAGCACGTTGCAGTTCTTGGGCGATTCCTCCAGAATATTTCCCTCAGTGCCTATGTAAACGCTGGTGGATGTGACAATTTCCTCCCGGATAGCATCAATGGGCGGATTGGTCACCTGGGCGAACATCTGTTTGAAATAATGGAACAGGGGATGATAGGACTTGCTCAATACGGGCAGCGGCGTGTCCACCCCCATGGCCGCAATGGCTTCCGCCCCGTTTTTGGCCATGGGCAGAATGCCGGTCTTCAGCTCGTCATAGGTATAGCCGAAAGCCTTCTGCATCCGCTGGCGCTCCTCGCAGGAGTACTCCGGCACGCGCTTATTGGGGATGGTCAAATCCTTCAGGAACACCAGGTTGTTGTCCAGCCACTGGCCGTAGGGCTGCCTGGAAGCATAGTTCTCCTTCAGCTCCTCATCGGAAATCACTTTGCCCTGAATGGTGTCCACCAGCAGCATCTTGCCGGGGTGCAGACGCTCTTTGCTCCGGATCTTCGCCGGTTCGATATCCAGCACGCCCACCTCGGAGGAGAGAATCAGGGTATCGTCCTCTGTAATCATATACCGGGAAGGCCGCAGGCCGTTGCGGTCAAGCACCGCCCCCATGATATCCCCATCGGAGAACAGGATGGATGCCGGGCCGTCCCAGGGCTCCATCATAGTAGCATAATATTGATAGAAATCCCTTTTGCTCTGGCTCATGGTCCTGTCGTTGTCCCAGGGCTCCGGGATGGCAATCATCACCGCCAAAGGCAGTTCCATGCCGCTCATCACCAGAAATTCCAGGGCATTGTCCAGCATGGCGGAATCGGAGCCGGCTCTGCCTATGGCGGGCAGCACCTTGTGCATCTGGCCTTTCAGGAATTCGGAGGCCATGTTCTCCTCCCTGGCCAGCATTTTGTCCGCATTGCCCCGGATGGTGTTGATCTCGCCGTTGTGCACCATGAGACGGTTGGGATGGGCCCGCTCCCAGCTGGGGTTCGTATTGGTGGAAAAACGGGAGTGCACCATGGCAATAGCGGACTCGAAGTCCGGGCTCTGGAGATCGGCGTAGAAAGTGCGCAGCTGCCCCACCAGGAACATGCCCTTGTACACAATGGTTCTGCTGGAAAAAGACACTACATATGTGTCTTCCGATGACTGTTCGAACAGGCGCCTTGCAATGTACAGTCTGCGGTCGAATTCCAGCCCTTTCTCCACATTGGCCGGTTTCTTCACGAATCCCTGCAGAACCTGGGGCATGCATTCCACGGCCTTCTGACCCAGCACGCCGGGGAAGATGGGGACTTCTCTCCAGCCCAGGAATTCCAGGCCCTCCTTCTGTACAATGATTTCGAACATTTTCCTGGCCTGGTTCCGTCGCAGCTCCTCCTGGGGGAAGAAAATCATGGCGATGCCGTACTCCCGCTCCTCCCCCAGCTCCACACCTAAGGATTTTGCCACCCTGGAGAAGAATCTGTGGGGAATCTGGGTCAATATCCCCACACCGTCTCCGGTCTTGCCTTCGGCGTCCTTTCCGGCTCTGTGCTCTAAGTTCTCCACGATTTTCAGGGCATTTTCCACAGTGGCTCTGCTTTTTTCCCCTTTGATATTGACACACGCGCCGATTCCGCAGCTGTCGTGCTCAAACGTCTCGCTGTAGAGAGGTGACTGTGGCATTTCCCTTTTTGCATCAAACATAACTATCTCCTCCTGTCTCTTTCAGGCGCGGGGCTCCGGCGGGTCGCCGCCGGACGCAGAACCCATCGTCTGCCTTCTCGCTCTTCCCTCTTCCGCATCTCAGTTCCCCGGAAAGCGAAAAAAGACGCAACAGAGCCATTCCTACGCTCCGTTGCGTCTTCGTTTCACCCACTATACAACATTTTCTTCCGTTTGTAAACTCCTTTTTCGGAAAATTGTTCCCATTTGGAATTGCGGGAAAATAACTGATACAACTTCTTTAGAGAAAAGCCATAGTGAATATTTATGGTGTTAGTCAATAACTGTGTTGGTAGTGGTGTTTTGACTACATGGGAACATCGTATTCAAAGCACTTTCAAATTGCACCAACACACATGTTGACTAACACCATATTTATTTGTAAATCTTAGTTTTCAGCCAATGATACAGGCCCGAAAACGTTTTGCTCTCCGCCATGGCGGTTCGCAGCGGTGCCAGGGTACAGGCCATGACGACCCTGTATTTCATCAGCTCCCCCTTGCCCATGTAGCATTCCGTTATCCGCCTGTGTTCCTGCCTGTCCCGCTCCCGGTTCTCCCGGCTCTCCGAATAGCCTCCGCCCTCGTAGGCAGCCACCAGAAACTCCATATGGCGCATTTTCGCCCCCGCCCCATAGAAGCACCAGAGGAAATGGTCGTAGTCCGCCCGGATCCGGTACTGCAGGTCATAGGGCTTCTCCCGGCACAGCGCCGCGCTGTAGAAGCAGGCCTGGTGACAGGGGATGTTGCGGTAACAGGTGAATCCGGTGATGGCCGAGGCGGAGGCGATGGTCACGCCGTTCTTCAGGCCGTAGGTGTCCCCGTAGAGCACCAGCCTGGCCATGTCCGTCCCGGCCCGCCGCTCCTCCTCCAATACCTCCAGCGTCCGCTCCAGCACCCTCTCGTCCGGGAACACGTCGCCGCAGTTGAGGAACAGCAGAAATTCTCCCGCCGCGTGGCCCACGGCCTGGTTCATGGCATCGTAGATTCCGGCATCTTTTTCCACAAAGACACGCACCCGCTCCGCGCCCGGCTCACTGCCCCGGTCCCGCCGCCATCGCTCCAGGGCACCGTCCCGGCTGCCGCCGTCTTTCAGCACCACTTCCATGTCCCTGCAGGTCTGTCCCAGGGCGCTGTCCAGGGTGGCAGCCAGCTTCTCCCCCGGATCCAGCGCAACCGTAATAATCGAAAACTTCATGAATCCTCCGCTCATTTCCCACCAAGGTATCTGTGTACTAAAAAATCTTCTTCTGCCTGTTCAGGAGCCACACACCGGCCACGCCGCAGGCAAGGCAGACCACGCACGCCGGCCAGCTCAGAAGGGCCGGGGGCAGCTTCAAAGAGCTCAGCACATAGGCCAGCACATTTGCCAGGACATGCACGGCCACGCTCATCTTGAAATCCCCGAAATATTCATAGGCGTACGCCATGAGGAGCCCCAGCACCACCGCGTAGATCCCCTGCACCGAATTCCCGTGATATACGGCAAAAAATGCCGCAGATATCAGCATCGCCGAGAACAGCTTCATGTAGCGTCTCAGACAGGAATAGATGATGCCCCGGAACAACAGTTCCTCCGCGATGGGCGTGATGATGCCGAAGCAGATCAGGCCGATGGGCAGCGCTGCCGCATACTGGCTCTGGGCCACTTCCTGATAGGTTTCCGAATTCGTTATCATCCCAATCCTGAAAAACAACAGATTCACCCCCAGGGCCAGCCCCACTGCAGCCAGTGCGAGGAAAGCGTAACTCTTCCCTGGTTCCGCCTTGATATGGAGAAGCTTCATGTCCTCCGCCGTCTTTGCTATCATCTGCCGCGCAATCTTCAGGATGGAAAGGGCCCCCACCGCATAGGCAAAGGCGGACAGCAGCACCGCCCCATTTCCCGTCAGGCTCTCCGGCACTCCCTGGGCATCCCGGATAAACAGGAACTCCCCGCCGGATATATTGTTGCCTATGGCACCCAGAAGCATGGCCCCCGCGTTCATGGCCACGTTCCGGGTCAGGAAAAACAACAGGAACGGGAGCAGCATCTGCCAGATTCGCCGGGACGGGTTGGCCTTCTGAGGTTCCTCTGTCCCACGCAGCAAGAAACTGCGCAGCTCCTCCACGGAGCGGACGATATAGTCGCATTTGGCTTCCCGCAGTTCTTCCATGCTGCCGTAGCCGTATGTAACGCCCACGCACTCCACGCCCGCCTTCCGGGCCCCCTCCGCGTCATAGCTGCGGTCTCCGATCATGTACACCTTGCTCCTCTCTATGGGCCAGTTGCCGAAGAGCCGCCGCAGGGCCTCATTGATGACCTCATCCTTCTGCACCCGGGTGCCGTCCATCTCGCTTCCCACTATCACTTTGAAGTATTTGGCAATCTTGAAGTGCTCCAGAATCCGTTTCACGAACTCCTCGGGCTTGCTGGAGGCCACAGCCATGTACATCCCCTTGGAATTCAGGGCCTCCAGCATCTGCGGAATGCCGTCGTAGAGCCGGTTCTCGAAGATGCCGGTGTCCCGGAAGCGCTCCCTGTACTTCTCTATGGCAGCTTCCGCCTGGGTCTCGTCCATATTGTAATACTTCATGAAGCTGTCCTTTAAGGGCGGCCCGATGAAGGGCTCCAGCTTGTCCAGGTCTGGCTCGTCGATGCCGAAGGAAGCCAGGGCGTACTGCACACAGGTGCAGATGCCTGCCTTGGGGTCTGTCAGGGTTCCGTCCAGGTCGAATAGCAGATAATTTTTCATCTAAAAACTCCTAATCTTGTCGCTGCCGTCATCGGCCGTATTCTCTATCTTGACTACTTTCACGTCGTACCCAATGGACGCGTTCACCTGTACGTGGACAGTGTCCCCTTCCTTCTTTCCCAGCAGCGCCTTGCCCAGGGGGCTTTCATTGCTGATCAGGTTCTCCAGGGAGTTCCCGCGGACTGTGGTGACGATTTTGTAGGTCTCTACGCTGCCGTCGTCGATGAACTCCACCGTGACCGTGTTGTTGATACCTACTTCGTCCTCCGCGGAGTCCTCGGATATGACTCTCGCGGTCTTTATCATCCGCTCCAGGTAGCGGATGCGGCTCTCGTTCTGGTTCTTGAATTTCTTGGCCGCATAGTACTCGAAGTTCTCGCTCAGGTCTCCCTGGGCCCTGGCGTCCTTCACGTCCTCCAGGGCCCGGGGGCGCACCACCAGCTTCCTGTGGTCGATTTCTTCCTGCATCTTTTTGATGTCGCTTGGCGTCAGTTGATCGTACATAAATCTTACCTCTATTCTGGTTCTGTTTCCCTTTGTTCAGAATTTATACATCCATTTCAAAGACCCAATCCATGGCCTTTACTTTTCCGCATTCACTGATTTTCGTCGGAATATGCCCTACTTATCGATATCCCTTCGCCGCATATTGATTGATGATATCTCTGTATTCCTCGGATTTCGCGCCGATGAACCTTACCACGTAGATATTCACATATTGATATTTTTTCATGGCTTGTCCCTTTCTGATTCCGGTTCCGTATCCCTATGTCCGACACCATTTCCCACAGAGCAGTCTTCCACCACTCTGCATCCATAAATTCCTTGATTGCTGGTCACGAAGATACTGTTTTCTGTTCTGTTTCCCCGTCTTACAGTCCGACTCCGTACACCACGGCCACCGCCAGGATGATCTGGATGATGGCGAAGCGGAACACCGCCTGGGTGTTGGACCAGCCCCAGACTTTGCGCACATGGTCGTGAAGAGGTGTGCGGATTTTCGTCATTACATGTATCTTGAAGAAGCGCAGCAGCGCCACTTTGATCAGCCCCAGACCGCCGTCCAGTATCAGCACCAGCGCCACAGGCACATAGAGGATGGGGCTGCCGGTCTTCAGGATGGCGATGCTGATGAACAGGCCCATGGCCCGCGACCCCGCGTCTCCCATCATCAACCGGCTGGGGGTGGCGTTGTACCACAAATATCCCAGGATGCAGGCGGCGAAAAGCAGTATCAGGAAGGAGAAATCCTCCCCCACCTCCAGTATCCTGTCCACCAGATAAATGGTCATGATGGATATAATCGTCAGGGTGCCGGAGAGCCCGTCCACTCCGTCGGAGCAGTTGGTCACGTTCACGGAGACCCACACCAGAATCACAATCAGCACGGCGAACACCGCTTTGGGAATCACCAGATGCATGTGATGGTACAGCGCCAGTTCGATGGTATTGCCATTGTAGCGAAGGAACGTCATAGCCACCAGCACGGCGATGCACAGATCCAGAAAGCCCTTCTTGAACTCCCCCCAGGGCGTCTTCGAAGCATCGTCCAGAAAGCCCGTCATCATGGAGATAGCTATCAAAATCAGATAAATCACAAGCTCCGGCTTCATAGGCACGAACAAAAAAGCCGCAGCCACAAAGGCCAGCACGAAAATAATGCCCGCCCCTCTGGGCTTCCCGGCGGAAAGCTTGCCGTCGTGGGCGAATTCGCGCCCTGCGTCCTTGGGCAGGTACTTATCCAGCTTGGCCGTGGCGACCACGGTGGCCACAAACGCAAACAAAATCCCGCACAGACCAAGCAGGGAGGAGTTCTCCCCGGAAATAACAGAATGTAACATATAGCTCCCATCCGCACTTATGTGCTGTCCCTTTTCTATTAAAGCTTGTACGAATATCACGATTTTATCACAAAAAAACTGGAATTGCAATCAATTGGCGCAAGTTCCGGATGCACTTCCGAAAGCCTGAACATACCTCTCTACTTCCTCCATCCGCCACTGCCTGGAGGGCAGGATTACGGCGCGGCTCTCCAGGACCTCTTTTATGATGCGCAGCTCCACCTGCTGCCTGTGCCGCAGATGAGCAATCAGATCATCGAAGCCGCTGCAGCCATGGGCTTTTCCGTAGGGCGATTCCGTAAAGTAGCTCATCATCAGCGGGTACCACAGCTCGTTCCCTTTGTCGTCGGCCCTTTCCTTTTTGATAGTCCGGATGTTCTCCGCTATCTCTTCCGAGGTCAGGTACAGCAGCAGGAAATTCTCTTTTTTCACTGCCCCATACAGTCTATGGTAGAATTCCAGGATTTCCTCATCGCTGCGCTGATGAAACAGAATCAGATCCTCCACCACATTCTGGAAGAACGCACATTCGAACAGATATCCATTGCCGTCAAACCGTTCATATCTGGACTGGACGGTCTGCTCCAGCATCTCCCGGGACACCCTTCCGTTATATAGTTCGAAGCGCTCCAGGTCCTTGTGGAATCCCGGGAGATCCGTGAGGATTTTCGTGTATGTGACGATGCGGCGGCCGTCCTCCCGGAACGTGTTGGCCCGGATTTCCGCTTCTATGGAAGGATAGCGGCTCAATGCCCCCTGGTACTCTTCCTCTGTCATCCTGGCGCACCAAGCCAGCTCCACCGGGGAATAGTCCCCCTCGCGGCACACTTTGAGGTTCGGATGTCTCTCTGCGATTGCCTGCAGCAGCGTGGATTTTCCCATCCCCTGGATTCCTTCTATGAAAATATTGCACATATGGCACCTCTTTCCGGTCTTATGTTTCCCCTGGCTGGTATCTGTATTAAATCTGCATTAGCCATGCATTAACTCTGCATTAGTCCCGCATTAGCTCCGCTTTAGTTCTGCCTTAACTCTGTATTAGTTCCGCCTTAACTCTATATTAGTTCCGCCTTAACTCTGTATTAGTTCCGCCTTAGCTTTGTATTATAGAAAACGACTTTAGGAATTGTCGGAAAATAACTGATGCAACTTGTTTAGGAGAAAGCCAAGAAATACAACGAAAACGGCTATAAACTCGCATCAGTTATTTGTAGACAATTCCTTAACATCTTTACTTTGGCGAATTATGCTGGTTGCTGTTGCAATTGACATTTCTTGGCTGGTCTTTACCTCTCCCACTTGTCACAGAGGGAGTTGATCTGGTCAGCGAATTTGCCCATATCTTTATTCGGCATGCCGTCAATCCCCTTGACCATGTTAAGCAGCCTCTGAGCCGCCGCCAGCAGTCTGGCATAGACAGCGGACGCCACGCTCTTCGCCTTCTTCTTCACCGGCACCGGCATCGCCTCGTACTCCAGCTTGCCGGAAAGCAGGTCGAACACCGTCCCGCTGTAAGGCGCATAGGTGCGCTGCTTGTACTCTATCTTCAGGCACTCCGCGAACCCGGCGCACACGCTGTCCTCGCCGTGCACCACGAACACCTTTTTCGGCTTTTCCTCGAAGCCGCAAATCCAGTCGATCAGCCCGTTCTTGTCCGCGTGGCCGCTCATGCCTGCCAGCTTCTTTATCTCCGCCCGGACCTGTATGGACTCGCCGAACAGCTTCACCTCGTCCACGCCGTCCACGATCATACGGCCTAGGGTGCCCACCGCCTGGTATCCCACGAACAGGATTGTGCACTCCGGCCTCCAGAGATTATGCTTGAGATGGTGCCTGATACGTCCTGCCTCGCACATGCCGGAGGCGGAGAGGATGACCTTGGGCGTATCGATGAAGTTGATCTCCCTGGACTCATCGCTGGTGATGGACAGCTTCAGGCCCGGGAAGGAAATGGGATTGATACCCTCCTTCACCAGTTCCAGCGCCTCCCCCGCGAAGCATTCCATGCGGTTCTCCTGAAAAATCTCCGTAGCCTCCACTGCCAGCGGGCTGTCCACATAGACCGGGAAGTTCTCATGCCCCTCCACCAGACGCTCCGTCTTGATCCTGCGCAGGAAGTATAACATCTCCTGGGTGCGCCCTACGGCAAAGGAAGGGATGACCACGTTCCCGCCCCGGTCGAAGGTCTCCTTCAGAATGGCCGCCAGCTCATGTACATAGTCCGGGCGGTCCGTGGCGTGCAGCCTGTCGCCGTAGGTGGACTCCATGACCACGTAATCGGCCGTCCTGGTGGGGATGGGATTGTGCAGCAGGGGATCGTTCTTATTGCCTATGTCCCCGGAGAACACGATTTTCTTCGTATGCCCGTCCTCCGTCAGCCATACCTCGATGCTGGCAGACCCCAGCAGATGGCCGATGTCCGTAAAGCATACTGTCATCTCCGGGCAGATTTCCACCTTCTCACCGTAGCGGCAGGGAACCAGGCGCTTGATGACCCCTTCCGCGTCCTCCATGGTGTAGAGGGGATCTACGGCCGTCAGGCTCTCGCTCCTCTTCGCCTTGCGGTTCTTCCACTCGGCCTCCATCATCTGAATGTGGGCACAGTCACGGAGCATGATGCTGCACAGATCCACCGTCGCGTCCGTGGCATAGACCTGTCCCCGGAATCCCCTGGCGTACAGAAGAGGCAATAGACCGGTATGGTCAATATGTGCGTGGGTCAGGAGCACATAGTCAATCATGGACTCCTCCACAGGGAGCGGAACATTCTCGAACACATTCACCCCCTGCTCCATTCCATAGTCCACCAGTATGTGCTTGCCTCCCACTTCAAGATAGTGACAACTTCCGGTCACTTCATGGTCCGCGCCAACAAAAATCAGTTTCATACCATCACCCTCCTCATCTCCGCCCGGACAGGGCTGTTTTCAGTTTGTTTTGATAATTCTATTCTATTATGTTATTTCATCCATGGCAAGGGGGAATTTTCTGAAAACGAAAAAGAATTCTGGAATTTAAGCAGAATTTAAAAATTTCCTCCTGTACGGTTGCAATCCACATCCAAATGAGCCTCTAACCGCCCAACCGCACCCCAACCGCACAGGTTGAAAAATTTTCAAAAAAAGGTTGACAGATGAATATTTCCATAGTATAATCTTATTTGTTCCTGGCGAACAGTTCCCAGAAATGCGATAGTGGCTCAGTTGGTAGAGCGCCACCTTGCCAAGGTGGAAATCGCGGGTTCGAGTCCCGTCTATCGCTCTGAAGTAAAGATTGCGGAATCCCATAAAAAGTGGGGTTCCATTTTTTTAGGCAGAAACATTCCCTGCCCATGAAATAAAGCCATATGGAGAGTCCTCCCACATGGCTTTACAGGTTTCATTTATATGTCTTTTCGGAATTTCCTGTCATGTGTGCCACCATGCGCTCCCCTCAGGCATGATGGCACGGAACCAGATCCAGTAGTACCTCTCCTCATCATTTCCCAGCTCCGCCTCCGCGAAAGCCGCCTCCGTCCTCCCATTGATGCCCAGCCAGAACATGTCCCAGCGTTTCCACAGATACCCTGTCATTGCTCTTTTCATTACCTTCAAATCGTCCAGCATCCCCATCTCCGTCTCCTTCCCTATTGCTCTTTCCCTCGAAGTCCACGCGGCTGTCCGGTCTAGCGCCCGCCAACGATGGGCATTTCCGGGAAGCACGAAACATCCCCCTTGAATCACTACACTATAATAATACTCTAAATGACGCAATCATATCTACATTTTCTCATAGACAAATTTTTCATCGGGGATTCGGATTGGTACTTTGGTAATTGTCAATTTGACGCTTTCGTGGTATAGTAGATGTCAGACAGAAAAAAATGTCATTTTGTATCATTTGTGGTAGATTTTTCTTATTTTCATATGTTTTTCATTTGCATCAGGATGTTCTCATAGGACTGTTATCCGCAAATTCACAGGATAAAACTGAACAGGATTTCAGGGAGCCGCTGCGCTTTGATAATTGAATAGACTTTGCATATTGGATGTGGTATACTCATGGCACGGGAAGGTACAGGCTTATGACAGACATGATGCGTCCACAATGAATCGAATCACGAACTCTAATTGACCGCACCAATATGCAAAGTCTATTGAACCATCAAGGAACCGCGCAAAAATACTACAAGCCTGTAATGCTGTCTTTCCATGCATTACAGGCTTGTTCACGTCATGCCGGATTCCCCGTGTATCGGTATCGGCACCATTCCGGCTTCCGCCCGAATCTCCACATCCGCACCGGCACCGGGCCTGCGCCTAGATATTGGTGTCCACCTTGGCACCCTTGATATCTTCCGCCACTAAATTCATTTTGCTCACGATATTCTGGATTTCCTGCTGCATCTGTGCCTGGACGTTCTTCAGGTCTGCCAGCTCCTCCAGGGGCATTTTCTCCATGAGTTCCTCCAGCTCGTCCTGGTGCTCTTTCCGCTTCTCCAGGACTACCTCCTGTTCTTCCTTCTTCTCCTTGATGGCCTGGGCCTCCTCTTCCTTCTTCTCCTGCTCCTGGTCGATGTGCTCCCTGGACTCTTCCACGATCATGCCGATTGCCTCATCCTGGGCCGCTTCCATCATCTCGTCCGCCTGCTTCCGGGCATCCGCCATGGGATGGACTTTCCGCTGTTCCTCGCGAATCCCGCGGATGACGGCATTCTCCTGGCGAATGCCCAGACTGTCTATGCTTCCATACTCGGCTATGTGCGCGATAAGCTTCTGCTGTCCGATTTCGTTGTTCAGCTTCAACACACGCTCCTGGTATTCCGTCAGCTCTTTTCCCTGGAGACTGTACTCATACAGGCGCTGGCTCTCCTCCTCTGTCAGCTCCTCCCCGGGAATCGCCCAGTTTGCCGCCTGCTCCTTCAGCAGAAGGTCCAGATCCTGCTGTTCCTCGCTGTCGGGATCCACTCCATAGGTTTTCTGCAGGGCCTCGCTTTCTTTCTCAATCTCCGCGATTCTGTCCTGGGCTTCCTTGTAAGCAGCCCGCAGATTCCCGATGTGCTCCCTGCTCTCCTGCATCAGCCGCTCCGTCTTCCGGTCGCCATTCCAGGTGTCTTCCACAATCTTCAGGGCCTGAGCCTGGGCCTGGGCTTTTTTCTGTTGGAGCCTGTCTTTCAGAGGGAACTCTTTCAGCAGGTTCCCGGCATAAAAGGTACTGTTTTTCCCATTGGAGGGTCCGCTTTCCTTCCCTTTCTCTGCCCGCGCGCCGCTTTGCGCATCTCCCGCACAAATTGTGACGTTATTCCGTATTTCCATTCCGTCCCCTCCGGCGCTTCCACGTCTCCTCTCTGCGCCGCACTTTCCTTTCACTACACCGTCATGTCCACCTTCGCGCCTTTGATGTCCTCCGCCGCCAGGTTCACTTCGTTCAGGACTTTCTGAATCTGCTGTTTGACCTCATCCATGGTCTGCTGCAGGTCCGTCATCTCCTCCACGGGTATTTCCTCTATCAGCTCTTCCAGCTCTGCTTCTCTCTCGTCCCGCTTCTCCTGGATTTCCTCCTGCTCTTCCTTCTTCTCCTCGATGGCCTCGGCCTGCTCTTCCCGCTTCTCCTGCTCCTCGTCCAGATGCTCCTTGGCCTCCTCCATCACCAGGCCGATGGCGGTATCCCGTGAGGCGTCCATGACCTCCTCCGCGTCCTTCTGGGCGTCCACCATGGCATGGGACTTGACGCGCTCTTTCCGGATAGCCGCATTTACCTCGCTGTTCTCCAGAATCTTGCCGTTGTTGGCCGCAATCTGTTTCCTGTAAAACGTCGCCTCATCGTCCAGCGCCAGCGCGCGCTTCTGATATTCCGTGAGTTCCTCCTCTTCCAGGCTCACCGTGGGGGATTTCCGCCTTTGTATGATGCGCTCCAGCTCCTGCTGCTCCTCGCTGTCCGGGCTTATGCCGAAAGCGTCCCGAAGCTCTTCCATCCTTTGGTTGACGTCCTTCAGGTTCTCAAGGGCCTCCTGGTTATCCTCCTGAAGCACCTTGGACTCCTCCTCGCGCACCTTGATTTCATCGTCAATCTGCTTGTCCATGCCCCAGGCATCGCTCACGATCTTCAGGGCCCGCTGCTGGGCTTCGGACTTCTTCTGCTGTATCCTCTCCCGCAGAGGGAACTCCTTCAGGAAATCTCCCGCGTATATGGTCTTGCTCTTTTTGTCGCAGGACTCCGTGGCTTCCTTGTTCGCCCACTCCGCCTGCGCGTTGTTCCTTGTGTCTCCGCTGAAAACGGTTATATTATTCTGTACGTTCATGGCTCCCCCTCGCTTATTTTCTCCAACTGACAGCAGAACATACGAAATGCCGGGCTGCCAGCGACAACGGTTTCGTTACTTCCTATATAGGTATGTATCGGCTGATTGGCGTCGATTCTTAAGCGTCTCTCATATTTCAAAACATTATTTCGAAAAATACACGGATTAGCATCCGCCCCTCACAGCGCCCCGGCAGAAACGCGAAAACTGCCGGACAGCCCAAAGCCATCCGGCAGAAAACCGAGATGTCAGCCCCCTATCGTTCTATGGCGCATTCGCCCACAACAGGACGTCTAAATCGCAAACTGTGAATTATAAAGATCCGCATAAAATCCCTTCTTCGCCAACAGGCTCTCGTGGTTCCCCTGCTCGATGATGTTGCCGTCCTTCATCACCAGGATGATGTCCGCCTCCTGGA
>OFFK01000695.1_pt1 | contig 28023 bp, 25 predicted proteins | sample 1521361 | NCBI WGS metagenome assembly OFFK01 (sample SAMEA3504096, study PRJEB24116) | mouse gut metagenome | biome: mouse gut; feature: mouse-associated habitat; material: faeces | place: Denmark | collected 2011 | reverse complement strand
TAATTGTAAAAGAAAACGAGACTTTGGACAGCGCTTTGCGTCGCTTCAAACGAAGCTGTGCGAAAGCCGGTATCCAACAGGAGATTCGTAAGCGTGAGCATTACGAGAAGCCAAGCGTAAGACGCAAGAAGAAGTCTGAAGCAGCCAGGAAACGTAAATATAACTAACCAACTATCCCCAGTCTGTAGGAAGACTGGGGATTTTGTATGTTCCCGCCAGGCATATATCTGGCCGCATTCACATATTCTATTGAAAAGGCAGAATATGGAGTGTGGCATTTTTATGTCAGGAAAGAAATCGTTGTTGTCGGCGCTGCTTGCGCTTGCGCTCATCTTTACATCGGTGCTGCCCGTGAACGCTGACGTGGCAGTCTCCTCCCCATCGGTGATATTGATCGAAAGCTCTACGGGGGAGGTGATCTACGAGCAGAACGCCGCCGAGCGCCGGAGCCCGGCCAGCATCACGAAGATCATGACGCTGCTCCTCACTTTTGAAGCCATAGAGAGCGGAAAGGTGAGCCTGACGGACCAGGTGACTACCAGCGAATACGCCAGTTCCATGGGCGGCTCCCAGGTGTATCTGGCGGCGGGCGAGGTACAGACCCTGGACACCATGATCAAATGCATCGCCGTGTCCTCCGGCAATGACGCCAGCGTGGCGGTGGCGGAGCATATCGCGGGCAGCGAGGCGGCTTTCGTGGATCTGATGAACCAGAGGGCCCAGGAGCTGGGCATGGCGGACACCCACTTCGAGGACTGCTGCGGCTTAAGCGACTCTGACAATCATTACACCTCGGCCAAAGACGTGGCGGTCATGTCAAGGGAGCTGACGGTGCGGCACCCGGACATTTTCCATTACACAACTATCTGGATGGAGGACATCACACACGAGACCAGCCAGGGCACCTCGAACTTCACCCTGAGCAGCACCAACAAGCTTCTGAAGCAGTACCAGTGGACCACAGGCCTGAAGACCGGCTCCACCTCCAAGGCGAAATACTGTCTCTCGGCCACGGCTTCCAAGGACGGCATCGACCTGATTGCGGTGGTGATGGGAGCGCCGGACTACAAGACCCGATTCGGCGATGCCCAGACCCTTTTGGCCTACGGGTTCAGCGTATGTAAACTGTACATAGACGAAAACCAGGAAACGCTGTCGCCGCTGCCCGTGGAGGGCGGCGTGGCGGAAGAGGCATCTGTCAGGTGCCAGGGAGAATTCCGATACCTGGACATCGCAGGGAATGACCTGGGCGCGGTGGAGAAAGTGTTGGAGCTTCCCGATATCGTGCGAGCGCCTGTGGAAGAAGGGACGGAAGCGGGCCGCGTCAGGTACCTGCTGAACGGCACGGAGATCGGCAGCGTCCCCATTCTGTTCGCGGAGGATGTGGAAAAAGCCGGCTACCCGGACTACCTGCGGAAAATATTCGGATTTTTCCTTTTGGAAAAACCGGCGGATGTGCTATAATCATTTGTAAGAACCCCTTCGGGCGAAAGGAAGTATATGCTGGATATCCTGATAACCATAATCGTAATCGCGGCGCTGGTGCTGGCCTGGATTATGCTCTACGACAGCAACCGCTTTGTGGTCAGAACCCACACCGTGACGGACAGACGGATCAAGAAGCCCTGCCGCGCAGTGCTTTTGACGGATTTACATAACAAACAATACGGAAAAAAGAACGAAAGGCTTCTGGCTGCCATCCGGGCGGCGCAGCCGGACTTCATCCTGGCGGCGGGAGACCTCCTGACGGCGAACACGAAGGAATCCTTTGAGCCGGCGCTGCACCTGATGCGCAGCCTGGCCGGGGATTACCCCGTGTACTATGCCTACGGGAACCACGAACAGCGCCTGGCGGCGGCCCGGGATGTATACGGCGACATGGCGGAGCGCTACGAGGCCGGACTGGGAAGCGCAGGCATCGAACCTGTCGTGAACGGGCACTGCAACCTGCCGGAGCAGGGGATCGTACTCTATGGAGTCGAGATCGACATGGAATATTTCAAAAAGCTCCGGCCCGAAGCCATGGATCCTGGCTACCTGCCGGGCCTGCTGGGACAGGCTCCGAAGGACGCCTATACGGTGCTGCTGGCCCACAATCCGGATTATTTCCCCCAGTATGCCGCCTGGGGGGCGGCGCTTACACTGTCAGGGCATGTGCACGGCGGCGTGGCCCGGGTCCCTTTCTGGGGCAAGGGCTTCATCGCGCCCACCTGGCGCATCTTCCCAAAGTATGACGGCGGCGTCTTCCGGGAGGGGGACGCCGTCATGGTGCTGAGCAGAGGCCTTGGGAGCCATACAATCCCGGTCAGGCTGTTCAATCCCGGGGAACTGTGGGTGATAGAGTTCCGGCCCCTGACCGAGCCGTAGGGCCATTGTCCAACCGCTGCCTTCCGGAAGGAACGCATGTTCATACTTGCAAAGCGTTGGCAAAAGCTGTAAAATGGTAATCCGGGCCATGGAACATGGCGAAATTGGAAAGAGCATGCGAGGAGACAATGGCGATACCGGTCAAATTGGAAGCGTTCGAAGGCCCCCTGGACCTTCTGCTTCATCTGATAGAAAAGAACAAAATCGACATCTACGATATCCCCATCGTGGAAATCACGGAACAGTATCTGGACTACATCAAGCAGATGGAGACAGACGACATGAACGTGATGAGCGAATTCCTTGTGATGGCGGCCACCCTGATCGACATCAAGTGCAGGATGCTACTGCCCAAGGAAGTGGACGAGGAGGGGGTGGAGGAAGACCCCAGGGCCGAGCTGGTACAGAAGCTGCTGGAATACAAGATGTACAAGTACATGTCCCTGGAGCTGCGGGACAGGCAGGTGGACGCGGCGAAGAGCCTTTACAGGGAGCAGAAGCTCCCCCCGGAGGTGGCCCTGTACAAGCCGCCTCTGGACTATGAGCAGCTGATAGGGGACATGACGCTGAACCGTCTGCACGATATCTTCAAAGCGATCATCCGGCGGCAGGAGGACAAGATAGACCCCATCCGCAGCCGGTACGGCAATATCGAAAAAGAAGAGATCGACATGGACGCCAAGATGCTCTATGTGGAGGCCTATGCCCGGGAACACGGACATTTCAGCTTCCGCAGGCTCCTGGAGAAGCAGTCCAGCAAAATGGAGATCATCGTCACGTTCCTGGTCGTCCTGGAACTGATGAAGACCAGCAAGATCACTATCACACAGGAGCGGATTTTTGACGACATCATGATTACATGGGCGGAGTCATGATAAAGCGTATGTTTCACGGCAGCGGAACCGGCAGCCATATCCTGGAGCCCGCCCCGCTGCAGAATGCCCGGAGGAGGAAAACTGCGGAAATGAAAAGGACGAAAGCGGAAGCCGTCATCGAGGCAGTGCTGTTCACCATGGGGGAGACCGTGGAGATCAGCCGCCTGGCCGATGTGATAGAGGAGGACATCAAGGTCACCAGGGACATCCTGAAAGGCATGGAGGAGCGCTATGCCAGGGAGGACAGGGGCATCACGCTGGCGCGGTTCGACGACGCCGTGCAGCTGTGCACCAAGGAGAGCATGTACGAGTACCTGGTGAAGATCGCCAAAGCGCCCAGGAAGCTGACGCTGACGGACACGGTGCTGGAGACCCTCTCCATCATCGCCTACAAGCAGCCTGTGACCAGGGTGGAAGTGGAGCGGGTCCGGGGCGTCAACTGCGACCATGCCATCAACAAGCTGCTGGAGTACGACCTGATCACCGAGCTGGGACGGCTGGACGCTCCGGGCAGGCCGCTGCTGTTCGGCACCACGGAGCAGTTCCTGCGCTGCTTCGGCGTTGGCAGGCTGGACGAGCTGCCGGAGCTGAACCCGGTGCAGTTGGAAGAGTTCAAGCAGCAGGCGGAGGCGGAAGTGCAGATGCAGCTGGATGTATAAAAGGACGGGCCGCCAAACATAAAACCCGCGAAAGGCCTCATATATTATTTAAAAATCCCATTGGATGGCTTTTGCGTATGATAATGCGGATGAGAAAAATGATATGGGGCATTTTTGCCGCCTGCTGCCTGGCAATCTGCCCGCAGATGCCGCTGTATGCCCAGGAGGACCTGCCCCTGTATGCCACGGCGGCCGTCCTGATGGACGCGGACTCCGGGAGGGTGCTGTACGGAAAGGAAGAGAACGCCGTCATGGCCATGGCCAGCACGACGAAGATCATGACCTGCATCCTGATTCTGGAGAACACCTCGCCGGAGGAGGAGCTGAGCGTGTCCGCCTATGCGGCCAGCATGCCGAAAGTGAAGCTGTACATACAAAAAGGGGAGCGGTATCAGGTGAAGGACCTTCTGTATTCCCTGATGCTGGAGTCTCACAATGACGCGGCGGTGGCCCTGGCGGAGCATGTGGGAAAGCGCTATCTGCCTCAGGAGCTGCGGGATAAGGACGCGGCGGATTATACGGCGGAGGAAAGCCGGCAGGCCGTGGCGGCTTTCGCTGCGCTGATGAACGATAAAGCGTCCAAAATCGGATGCCAGGACACATGGTTCGTCACCCCCAACGGGCTGGACGCCACCCAGACCTTCTCCCTGGACGATGGGACCACGGTGCAGAAAGAGCACTGCACCACGGCGAGGGAGCTGGCTTTGGTCATGTCCTACTGCATCAGGCGCTCCCCCTGCAAGGACGCTTTCCTGGACATCACGCGGACCCAGAACTATAGTTTCTACGCCAATGAGCGCAGCTTCTCCTGCGTGAACCACAACGCGTTCCTGACCATGATGGACGGGGCCCTGACCGGGAAGACCGGCTTCACCAACAAGGCCGGGTACTGCTATGTGGGAGCCCTGGAGCGGGACGGCAGGACCTTCGTGGTGGCGCTGCTGGCCTGCGGCTGGCCCAACAACAAGACTTACAAATGGAGCGACACAAGGGCGCTGATGCAGTACGGCATCGACAACTATTTCTACAAAAGCTTCCTGGAGGAGGGCGTGGCGTTCGACGAGGGCAGGCTGAAGGCCCTGCCGGTGCGGGGAGGACAAACGGACGTTCTGGGCAGCTTAGCCTATGCCGGCCTGGAGATAGCGGGCAGGCTGGAATCGGAGAACAGCAGTTTGGGCAAGGACAGCCTGGAGCTCCGGGAAGGGATGCTGCTCAGGCAGGACGAGAACATCAAGGTGGTATACAGCGCAAAGGATGAGCTGACGGCGCCGGTGGAGCGGGGGACCGTGGTGGGGACCATAGACTACTGTGTAGACGGCGTTGTGTACCGGAGGGAGACCGTGGTCACCGCAGACTCCGTGGAGGCCATCGACCCCCAGTGGTGCCTGCGCCAGATTCTGAACCGGTTCCTGTGCCTCCGGCCGTAACAGCCGGATGAATTTCTGCTTGCCTGTCTACGCTTTATGAGATATAATACTAGATGACAGAGTTCCCGGAGCGGGGTGCGAAGCGTTCCCAGGCAGCAAAAGGGCATCGCGTAAGATACGATACAAGGGGGTTTGCTATATATGGCGTCTTCCAAGACAGATACGGAAGTGATCATCGGCGGCAAGATGTTCACGTTAAGCGGCTACGAAAGCGAAGAATACCTGCAGAAAGTCGCGTCCTACATCAACAACAAAATCAACGAATACAGCAAAATCGACAGCTTCCGGAGACAGCCTGCGGACACCCAGAGCGTCCTGCTCCAGCTGAACATTGCCGACGATTATTTCAAGGCCAAAAAGCAGATTTCCTCCCTGGAGGATGAGCTGCAGGCCAAGGACCAGGACCTGTACAATCTCAAGCATGAACTGATAGCGGCCCAGATCAAGCTGGACACGGTGGAGGATCAGGTGAAGGCCCTGCAGAAGGCGCGCAGCGAAGGCGAGAAAGAGATTGTGCGCTTAGAGACGGAGCTAAAGAAAAAGTAATATGGCGGGCATCGAAAGCTGCCTGCGGCGGTGTGGAATCCAGCCTGGCTGGATTCTTTTGTAATGGAGATTTTTTATGGAAAACAGACATAAAGTTGAGCTGCTGGCGCCGGCGGGGAACCCGGAGGGCTTCTACGGAGCCGTCCATGCGGGGGCGGACGCCGTCTATCTGGCCGGGGACCGGTTCGGAGCCAGGGCATACGCGCAGAATTTCACCGAGCAGGAACTGACGGAGTGCATCCGCTACGGCCATCTGCTGGGGCGGAAGATTTATCTGACGGTGAACACCCTTCTGAAAGAGCCGGAGATTTCCGGGCTGTATGACTATCTGGCCCCTCTCTGCCAGGCCGGGCTGGACGCTGTGATCGTGCAGGACCTGGGAGTGCTGCGGTTCCTGCGGGAGCATTTCCCGGGCCTGAAGATCCATGCCAGCACGCAGATGACCGTCTGCGACGGATTCGGCGCCTCCCTGCTGAAAGAGCTGGGGGCCTGCCGGGTAGTGCCGGCCAGGGAGCTGAGCCTTGCGGAGCTTACCGCCATGAAACGCCGGGCCGGCATCGAGATAGAGGCTTTCATCCATGGGGCCATGTGCTATTGCTATTCCGGACAGTGCCTGTTCAGCAGCATCTTAGGGGGCAGGAGCGGCAACAGGGGGCGCTGCGCCCAGCCCTGCCGTCTGCCCTATGCCGTGAGCGCAGGCGGCGGAAAGCGGGAGGAATGCCATCCCCTGAGCCTGAAAGACATGTGCACCGTTGCGCATATTCCGGAGCTCATTGAGGCGGGCATTGACTCTTTTAAGATAGAAGGACGGATGAAGAAGCCGGAGTACGCTGCCGGTGTGACAGATGTTTATAGGCGATATATTGACAGATATTGGGAGCTGCGCCGAAGGATGGGCGTCCGGGAGGCGGCGGAGGCCTACCATGTGGAGCGGCGGGACCTGGAGGCGCTCTCTTCCCTCTATGTCAGGAGCGGGCTCCAGGACGGCTATTTTTTCAGAAGAAATGGGCGCGAGATGGTGACTTTGGACAGCCCTGCCTACAGGGAGAGCAATGAGGAGCTCTTGTCGAAGATACGGGCGGAACATATCGGGAATCCGTTGAAACTGCCAGTCGCCGTCTCGGCGGTGTTCCGCTTGGGACAGCCTGCGGAGGTGACCTTTTGCTGGGAGGATATGTCGGCCAGCGTACAGGGCGCGCCTGTGGAGGCCGCCCGGCAGCAGCCTGTCACGGAGGAGAATGTCCGGAAGCAGCTGTGCAAGCTGGGGGACAGCGCCTTTTACGCGGCGGAAACGGAAATTGTCCTGGACCAGGGCTGCTTCTATCCCCTGAAGCAGATCAATGAATTGCGCAGAGCCGCCGTCGCTGAGCTGGAGGAGAAGGTGCTCCGTGTGAGAGGCTATGAACCGGGCCATGGTTCGACGAAAAGCCCGATGAAAAGCCCGGAGCATGGACAACCGCCGTGTACCGGTCATGGAAATGGATATGCGGCCTCTGGAAGTCATGGATATGCTTTCTATGTCCGCACGATACAGCAGCTGGAAGCCCTGTGCGGCTGGCTGTCAGCGGAAGCCCTGCAGCAGCCCGTCCGGATCTATGTGGACAGCGACCTGCTTCTGCCGGAACAATCCGGGGAACCGTCAGGGCAGGCGCCAAACGCGCTGTCTCTATGCGAAAGGCTTGCCGCAGGCTCCAAGGCCGCCGCATTGTACGCGGCGCTTCCCTACATCCTACGGGAGGCAGACCGGAGATACCTGGAGGAACTGTCCCGGATAGTGGAAGCCTGCGGCCTGTTCCAGGGCTTCCTGGCCAGATCCATGGACGGCCTGGGCTTCGTGCGGGAAAACCACAGAGACATGTCCTGCAGGACCGATGCGGGCATCTATATCTGGAACCATTCCGCCGCCGAAGAGCTGTCTGCCCTGTCGGACGGCTTCTGCCTGCCCTATGAATTAAAGGCAGCCGAACAGCGGAACCTGCTGAGAGGCCTGGCAGATAAAGGGCTGCCGGAAGCGCAGCTGCCCTGCGAGAAGATGGTATATGGCCGCATCCCCATGATGATAACTGCCAACTGCCTGAAACGGACGATAGGACAATGCGGCGCGAACCGCAGGCCGAAAGGCCAACCGCCGCTCTCCGATGCCGTCCTGACAGACCGATACCGCAAAGAGTTCCCCGTGGTGGCCAACTGCCGCCACTGCATGAACATCATCTACAACAGCGTTCCTTTATCGCTGCACCAATCCCTTTCGGCGCTGCGGGGGGACATGGATCTGCGGATGGATTTCACCATAGAGCCCCCGGCGCAGGTGAAAGGGCTGCTTGACTGTTTCCTGAAAGGAGCCCCTTTCCTGCCGGGAGAATACACCACCGGTCATGAGAAAAGAGGAGTGGAATAAAGCCATGCGGGAATATGTTACAGAGCTATCAAAATTCATCATACCGGCGCTCATGGCAATCTATACCCTGTGCAGCTTCGCCTGCCTGTTCGACAAATGGGGGAAGAAGGTCGCCATCTACGCCTTCCAGGCCGTCTTCCTGTTCATGATCCAGCTGTTCCTGTTCGCGGACCTGGCGCTTGTGAACGGGGACCTGGAATATGTGTTCTTCTACGCGTTCGTACAGGTGCTCCTGCTGGCCATGGCTGTCATGGTGCCCGCCATATATGACAGGGCCAACCGCCTGCTGCTGAACAATATGTGCATGCTGTCTGGGGTCGGGCTGTGCGTCATATCCCGGCTGTCCTTCGGCAGGGCGGTCCGGCAGTATATCATCATGCTGCTGTCCCTGGCGGTGTCCCTGTTCATCCCCTGGGCGCTGTCCCGGATACGCTTCCTGAAGAAGCTGACGTGGGCCTACGGCATCCTGGGCATCGTGATGCTGGGTGCCGTGCTGATATACAGTGAAGTCACCTACGGGGCAGAGATTTCCTTTACCATCGGCGGCGTGACCTTCCAGCCATCGGAATTCGTGAAAATCCTCTTCCTTTTCTTCCTGGCGGCGGCCCTGTGGGACGATACCTCCTTCCCCAGAGTAGCCGTCACGGCGGCTGTGGCCGGGGCCCATGTGGTGATCCTGGTGCTGTCGAAGGACCTGGGGAGCGCGCTGATATTTTTCGTGGGCTATGTGTTCGTGGTGTTCGCCGCCACCAGGAATTACCTGTACCTCTGTGCCGGGGCGCTGGGGGGAAGCGGCGCGGCCTGGGGGGCGTACAATCTGTTTGCCCATGTGAGGAACCGTGTCATCACATGGCTGGATCCCTGGGCTTACATTGACAACGAGGGATTCTCCATCACCCAGTCCCTCTTCGCCATCGGCAGCGGCAGCTGGTTCGGCATGGGCCTGTCCAAGGGCAACCCCGGCGCGATCCCCTTCGTGGAGAAGGACTTCATCTTTTCGTCGGTGTGCGAAGAGCTGGGGGTGGCGTTCGGCATCTGCGTGATCCTCGTGACCCTGTCCTGCTTCCTGGAGATGATGAAGATGGCGGCGCGGATCAGAGACCGATTTTACCAGCTGATCGTATACGGAATCGGCATCATGTACATATTCCAGATATTCCTGACCGTAGGCGGCGGGACCAAGCTGATTCCCCTGACGGGGGTGACGCTGCCCTTCGTCAGCTACGGAGGCAGCTCCGTGATGACCACCATGATCATGTTTTTCCTGATTCAGGGTATCTATATCAGGATGCAGCAGGAAGGAGAGAAGCACAGTGCCAGATAAAAAAGACAGCACCCAACGGAAGAAAAAACCCAATGCGAAGAAAAAGCACCCTCTCAACCGTCCTGAGATCATCGTGACCAGCTGCTTATTCGGCCTGCTGTTCGCGGTATTGATCGGATATCTGGGGTATTTCACCGCCACCAGCGAACAGGAGATGCTCAACAACAGCTACAATTCCAGGCAGGCCATTCTGCTTTCCAGGAACTACCGCGGCACCATCTACTCCGCCGACGGGGATGTCCTGGCCCAGACGGCGCTGGACGGCCACCAGGGGGAGACCCGGGTGTACCCTTACGCAAATCTGTTCTCCCACATCGTGGGATACGCCACGAAAGGCCGCACCGGCATAGAGTCCCTGGCCAACTACTACCTGATCAATACCAGCACCTCCCTGAGCAACAAGGCAGCCAACGATGTGGCAGGCCTGAAGAATCCCGGGGACAGCGTCTATACCACCCTGGACGTGGCGCTGCAGAAGACAGCGGACGAACAGCTGGGCATCTACAAAGGGGCCATCGTGGTGACGCAAGTTTCCACAGGGAAGATATTGGCCATGGTGTCCCACCCGGACTTCGATCCCAATCAGATCGCGTCCGCATGGGATTCCATCATCGCCGACGAGAACAGCTCCGTGCTGCTGAACCGGGCCACCCATGGGCAGTATCCCCCGGGCTCCACTTTCAAGATTGTCACGGCCCTGGGCTATATCCGGGAGAACCCGGACACCTACGACAGCTATTCCTTCCAGTGCACCGGTTCCTTCCGGTCCGGGGAGAGCCGCATCAAATGTTATCATGGCACCAACCACGGCCAGGTGGATTTCGTGAGCTCCTTTGCCAAGTCCTGCAACTCCTCCTTCGCGAACATCGGCACCAGCCTGAGCAAGGAGACTTTCGGGGAGATCCTGGACGACCTGCTGTTCAACCAGCCCCTTCCCCTGACGCTCTCCTATAAGGAAAGCAGCGCGATCCCCACCGGTGGCCAGTCCGTAAGCGAGGTCATGCAGACCTCCATCGGTCAGGGGCGGACACAGATGACGCCCATTCACCTGAACATGATCACCAGCGCCATCGCGTACGGCGGCGTGCTCATGAAGCCATATGTCATCGACCGGGTGGAGAACGATGCCGGAAGAGTGATCAAGTCCTATCAGCCCTCCAGCTACGGCCCCCTGATGACCGAGGAGGAGGCGGCCGAGCTGCGGGAGCTGATGACCGCCGTGGTGGAGGGCGGGACAGCCAAAAAGCTATCCGGCTTAAGCTATACCGCCGCAGGAAAGACGGGATCCGCGGAGTACAACGACCAGGGGGACAGCCATGCCTGGTTCACCGGGTTCGCGCCTGCGCAGGACCCGGAAATCTGCGTCACGATCATCGTGGAGGGTGCGGGAAGCGGCGGAGATTACGCTGTCCCTATCGCCAGGCGGATCTTCGACGCGTATTTCAGCCGCGAAAAATAAGTATTGCACTTCTGGAGAGATTGGACTATACTTATTTTTAGTCAGGTAAGTGGCACACCAATCAGGAGGGATTGCAATGCTGGAAGCAACAAGCTGTGGTGGTGTGGTAATTTTTCGTGGAAAAATCCTTCTTCTGTACAAGAATTACAAGAACAAGTACGAGGGCTGGGTTTTGCCGAAAGGCACGGTGGAGCAGGGGGAGGAGTACAAGGACACGGCCCTGCGGGAAGTGCTGGAGGAATCTGGAGCGAAAGCTACCATCATTAAATATATCGGGAAAAGCGAGTACACCTTCAACGTTCCCGAAGATATCGTGGAAAAGGAAGTCCACTGGTATCTGATGATGGCAGACAGTTATTACAGCAAACCACAAAAAGAAGAGTTCTTTTTGGATTCAGGCTATTACAAGTACCATGAGGCATACCATTTGCTGAAATTCGCGAATGAGAAACAGATTCTGGAAAAAGCTTATGATGAATATCTGGAACTGAAGAAAAGCAATTTATGGGGCAGCAAGAAGTATTATTGAAGCTAAAGGGAATCCGCGCATGGCTCTCGGTATCATGTATCATCCGAAATTATATCTGGGTGGAAGCATCCGGAAGGAAAAACTGGACAGAATAAAGAAAAAGCTGGAAAGACGACCTGGTTTTTCCGGTGTCTTTCTGATTTCCATTTCCCGCAACGCCTCGGACCAGCTGGACATCTATGAGGCCAGGCAGCTGTGCCAGTCTTACTATCGGAAATATCCGCCCTTCGTGGTGGGGATTGCCGGGAGCCGGGAGGAGGCGCTGCAGCTGGTGGAGCGAATGGTGACGGATTGCCTCCGGGACAGGGGCGACTGCGCGTTAAAGGAGTATCTGCGATGTTAGGCGTGTTATGGGCAACGATTCCAATGAAAGTCCTCTCCATAGTGGGCGCGGTCCTTCTGGCGATCCTTGCGCTGTCCCTGGCGGGCTTCCTGGTGTTCCTGTTCTTTCCGTTCACCTATCGCGTCAGCGGGAGCAAGGACGCGTCGGGAATCAGGCTGGCGGTGAAGGTGAACTGGCTCTTCGGCCTGTTCCGGGTGCGCTTCGGGTATCCGGAGCCGGGGCGGCTGACAGTGAAGGCATTGTGGTTCGCCCTCTTCGACAGCAGGATTCCGCCGGATCCCCAGGAGGGGGAAGGCGGACGGAAGCGCAGAGGGAAGAAAAAGAAATCCGGAAAAAAGAAATCCGGAAAGATGGACTCCGGAGGAAAGCGCTCTGACGGGAAGCGTTCCGATAGAAAGGCCTCCGATGGAAAGCGGCCCGGCAGCGGCCCGGCGGCCCTGCCTGAGCGGGCGGCGCCTCCTGAAAGGGCTGATCTGCCAAGCGGCGCGGATCCGGCCGACGGCCCGGCCGATCGGCCCGAAGAAAGGGCGGGAGAAGGGGCGGCCTCCGGCAGCTTCGACAGAGAGCCGCAGGAAAGCACAGAAAAGTTTTCCAAAAAAATACAGAAGATAAAGTACACAATTTGCAGCATCTATGATAAAATAAAAAAGATTTGGAAGAATATATCATACTATATAGAGCTTTTGCAGGAGGAGAACACAAAGCAGCTGGCTGCCCATGCCATGCAGAGGGCCGTGAAGGTCATGAAAAGCGCAGGCCCGAAGCATGTCCGGATAGAACTGGTGTTCGGCACTGGTTCCCCGGATACCACGGGATACCTATATGGAGGGTACTGTGTGCTGGCATCTGCTTTGGGCGCAGGCTTCTGGGTGACGCCGGATTTTGAGCGACGGATATTCGAGGGCGAGTTTGAGGCGGCGGGCAGGGTCACAGTGTGGGTGCTGGCGGTGAACGGCCTGAAGCTGCTCTTTGACCGGAAGCTGCGCGTGTTCCTCAGGGGACTGAGGGCAGCGCAGAGGAAGGCTTCCGCGTAAAGCTCGGGAATGGAGGAGAACATGGCGGAGAAAGAAAACCAATTTCAGGGAGTCGTAGAGTCTCTGTTGAGAGGAATGGACACGGTGCTGTCCACCAAGACCGTGGTGGGCGACGCCACAAAGATCGGGGACACCATCATTCTGCCCCTGGTGGACGTGAGCTTTGGCGTAGGCGCCGGCTCCGGCAGCAACGGCCAGAAGAATTCCACGTCCGGCGCAGGCGGCATGGGCGGGAAGATGACCCCCAGCGCCGTCCTGGTCATCAAGGACAATGCCGTCAAGCTGGTGAACATCAAGAACCAGGATGCCGTCACGAAGGTACTGGACATGATTCCGGATCTGGTGGACAAATTCACCAAGCCGAAGAAGAAGGAAGAGCAGACTCCTGAGGGGGAGGAGGATATCACCGATGCTGAGGTGGTGGACATCGCGTTCCCGGAAGAGGAGGCCGAAGACTGACATTTCCGCCGGGAAAGCCGCATATACTAATGTGAAAAGATTTCACGCTTCCTGACAGGTGGAAGCGTGTGATACCGAAAGTCCGGAGGCATCATGAAGAAGATTATAGGACTGGTCTCTTTTCTCATTGCAATCGGCATGCTGATCATGCTGATTGCCCACAATCGGCTGATTGGCATGGTCATCATCGCTTTATTGCTGTTTTTAGGATATCATTGCATCTGCGGCGACTGAGAGCGGAAGAGAGTTCCCGGCGCGGGAGATTATTCTTGCGGAGAGTTTCCGGGGCAGAGGTTCTTAGCTGCCCCGGAAAATTTGGGGCTGTCTGAATCGGCGGAAATGGTCAACGTCAAAAAGAGCAGCCAAAGTCCTCTGCTCTTTTCAATCGAAATCGTTATCAAAATTTCATGTCCTCCTGGAGGACAGGCCGTCACTGCCGGTTATGCCCTCTCCACGTTGCCAGATCTCAGGCAGCGGGTGCAGACATGCATTCTCTTAGAACCACCGTTTACCTTGCATTTCACTCTCTTGACATTAGCTTTCCACATTGTATTGGTCTTTCTATTGGAATGGCTTACATTGTTACCAAAAAGGACGCCCTTGCCGCAAATATCACACTTAGCCATTTTGCCACCTCCTCAGCACCTGCGTGTCCCTACGCTTGTATTTTATTGTGGCAACAGAAAATCCGTCAGCCGTATTTCCTATTATACACAACATTGATATATTACCAGAAATATATGGAAAAAGCAAGTAAAAAAAACTTTTTTTAATTTAATATTTATTATTCCCTTTTTATGGGAAAACTGTTAAAATAACAGAGATATGTCTGCACAGGGCAAAAGTCTGCCTGTGGGCGGATGGCTGTATCAAGACGAGAAATCGAGATGAGAAAGGATGGGGTAGTATGAAAGGATCTTCTATGAATACCCATATGGGAAAGATTGTCGTTCATAATGAAGTGATTGCCCAGTATGCGGGAGGCGTCGCCGTGGAATGCTTTGGTATCGTAGGCATGGCAGGCGTCAGCGTAAAGGACGGTCTGGTAAAGCTTCTGAAAATGGACAGCATCACCAGGGGCATCACCGTGACGCTCAACAAGAACAATAAACTGATTCTGGATTTCCATGTCATCGTGGCCTATGGCGTCAGCATATTGGCCGTGGCAGACAACCTGATCAGCAACGTGAAATACAAAGTGGAAGAATTTACCGGTATCGAAATCGAGAAGATCAATATCTATGTAGACGGTGTCAGAGTGATTGATTAAGGAGGAGCGTGTCGTGAGTTTACAACAAATCGATGCCGGGATGCTTTCCAGGATGTTCCTGGCCGGCGCAAAGAATTTGGAGAGCAAGAAGGAGTGGATCAATGAGCTGAACGTTTTCCCCGTCCCCGACGGCGACACGGGCACCAATATGACCATGACCATCATGTCCGCGGCCAGGGAAGTCCTGGAACTGGGCGACGCAGTTGACATGCAGGGGCTGTGCAAGGCCATTTCCGGCGGCTCCCTGCGGGGCGCAAGAGGAAATTCCGGCGTCATCCTGTCACAGCTCTTCCGCGGCTTCACCAGGCGGATCAAGGAGGAGGAGAGCCTGACGATCCCCATCCTTGCGGAAGCCCTGGACAAGGCCGTGGAGACTGCCTACAAGGCTGTCATGAAGCCCAAGGAGGGCACGATCCTCACCGTTGCCAGAGGAGCGGCGGAGAAGGCCCAGACGCTTGTGGAGGACGGCTGTTCGGATATGGAGACCTTCCTCTCCACCATCATCGCCCATGCGGAATATGTGCTGAGCCAGACTCCGGAGATGCTTCCGGTGCTGAAGCAGGCCGGCGTGGTGGATTCCGGCGGGCAGGGGCTCATCACGGTGCTCTCCGGCGCACTCGACGCGTTCCTGGGAAAGGAGCTGGATCTGTCCATCAAGCCCTCCGGCGGGACAGGCAGCGGCAAGGTTTCCGGCCAGCGGCAGACGGAGGCGCAGATGGAGATCAAGTTCGGCTACTGCACGGAATTCATCATCATGCTGAACAAGACATTCAACATCAAGACAGAGATGGATTTCAAGGCTTATCTGGAGTCCATCGGCGATTCCATTGTATGTGTGGCAGACGACGATGTCGTGAAGGTGCACGTACATACCAATGACCCTGGCCTGGCGATCCAGAAGGCATTGAAGTATGGTGCGCTTTCCAACATGAAGATCGACAACATGCGTCTGGAGCATCAGGAGAAGCTCTTCAAGATGGCGGAGAAGGAGGAGGGGAAGGCCGACGGGCAGGAATCCGGCAAGTCAGTGCAGACGGCCGAAGCGGCGGCAGATGCGCCGCCCAAGGACTTCGGCTTCATCGCCGTCTCCGTGGGAGAGGGCATCAACGAGATCTTCCGCAGCCTGGGGGTGGACTACATCATCGAGGGTGGCCAGACCATGAACCCCAGCACCGCGGACATCCTGGACGCGGTGGATAAGGTCAATGCAAAGACCATATTCATCCTGCCCAACAACAAGAACATCATCCTGGCGGCGAACCAGGCCGCGGAGCTCACCGCGGAGAAGGATCTCTTCGTGATCCCCACCAAGACCATCCCCCAGGGAATCACCGCCGTCATCAATTTCGTGCCGGAGCTGTCCGTGGAGGAGAACGAGGCGAACATGCTGGCTGAAGTCGAGCATGTCTGCACCGGACAGGTGACCTACGCGGTGCGTGATACGGTCATCGACGACAAGGAAATCAAAAAGGGCGACTTTATGGGAATCGGCGATACAGGCATCCTTGCCGTGGGAGGGGACATGACCGCTGTGGCGGGGGATACCGTGTCGAAGATGATGACCCAGGAGAGCGAACTGATCAGCATTTACTATGGGAGCGATGTGAAGGAGGAGGCGGCGGAGGCGTTCCGGGCACAGATCGCGGACCGCTATCCCGACTGCGATATCGAGCTGCAGTACGGCGGCCAGCCCATCTACTATTATGTCATGTCTGTGGAATAGATCTGAACTGTTGCGGGAGTGCAGGAGGGAGGCAGATTGACGCTGTCTCCTTCCTTTGTGATAGACACGCCGTAGAGGAGGCTTATGGACAGGGATACGCCTATAACAGAGCTGAAAGGGGTGGGCGAGAAGACCGGCAGGCTGTTCGGCAAACTGGACATCCGGACGGTGGGTGAGCTGCTGGCGGCCTATCCGAGGGATTACGAGGTATTCGGAGAGCCTGTGAAGATCGGCAGAGCAGTTTCCGGGGAGGTCTGTGCCGTCCAGGGGGCCGTAAGCGGCATCCCCAATGAGCGGAGGATCCGGAATCTGAGCATCCTGAACGTGGTGATAGCGGATGAGTCCGGCCGTCTGCAGCTGACCTTCTACAACATGCCCTTCCTGAAAAAGACGCTGCGCCAGGGCGGGTTCTATATCTTCCGCGGCCTGGTCCGGGCAAAGGGCGCCGTCCTGGCCATGGAGCAGCCCAAAATCTTCTCCCCGGCGGACTACGACAGGCTCATGAACCGCCTGGTGCCCCGGTATGCCCTGACGAAGGGCCTGACCAACCAGGCGGTGCAGAAATATGTGCGGCAGGCGCTGGCGGGCTACGCCTTCGAGCCGGAATACCATGCCCCGGCCCTGCTGGAGGAGAATCAACTGGTTTCCTGGCGGGAGGCCGTGGAGACGGTGCATTTCCCGGATGACCGGGACTCCCTGATAAGGGCCAGGCGGCGGCTGGTGTTCGACGAGTTCTTCTCGTTCCTGTACCTGATGCGCAGAGGACGGCAGCTGGACAGGCAGCTGGAGAACCGCCACCGGATGCCGGAGACCGCGGACGCCCGGCGTTTTCTGGAGCAGCTCCCCTTTCCCCTGACGAAGGCCCAGGAGAAGGTCTGGCGGGAGATCCGGGAGGACCTGGCAGGGGAGAGCTGCATGAACCGCCTGGTGCAGGGGGATGTGGGCTCCGGCAAGACGATCGTGGCCGTGCTGGCGCTGCTGACGGCCGCCGCCAACGGGTATCAGGGCGCGCTGATGGCTCCCACGGAGGTGCTGGCCGTACAGCATTTCGAGACCATACAGGGCTATGCGGAAAAGTATGGCCTGATTTTCCGCCCCGTCCTGCTGGTGGGCTCCATGGCGGCCAGGGAGAAGCGGGAGGCCTACCAGGCCATTGCCTCCGGTGACGCCAACCTGGTCATCGGCACCCACGCCCTGATTCAGGAGAAGGTGCAGTACCGCTCCCTGGGGCTGGTGGTGACGGACGAGCAGCACCGGTTCGGGGTCAGGCAGCGGGAGCTCCTGGCACAGAAGGGGGAGGATCCCCATATCCTGGTCATGAGCGCCACGCCCATTCCCAGGACGTTGGCCATCATTCTATACGGGGACCTCCATCTGTCGGTCATCGACGAGCTGCCCGCGGACAGGCTGCCCATCAAGAACTGCGTAGTGAATACCGGCTACAGGCCAAAAGCCTACCGGTTCATCGCCGGGCAGGTGGCCCAGGGGCGGCAGGTCTATGTCATCTGTCCCCAGGTGGAGGGGGACGCGGATGACGCCGAGGGCGGGATTCCCATGGAGAATGTGGTGGACTACGCGGAGACGCTTAAAAGTGCGCTGCCCGCCGATATCCGGGTGTCCTATCTCCACGGCAGGATGCGCCCCGGGGACAAGAACCGCATCATGAACCAGTTCGCGGAGCATTCCATCGATGTACTGGTGTCCACCACGGTCATAGAGGTGGGAATCAATGTGCCCAACGCCACTGTGATGATGGTGGAGAACGCGGAGCGCTTCGGCCTGGCCCAGCTCCATCAGCTCCGGGGGCGGGTGGGCCGCGGGGAGCACCAGAGCTACTGCATCTTCGTCAGCGCGGACGAGAAGGCGGAATCCATGGAAAGGCTGGAAATTCTGAACAAGTCCAATGACGGCTTCCATATCGCCTCGGAGGATCTGAAGCTCCGAGGGCCGGGGGAGCTGTTCGGCATCCGGCAGAGCGGGGAATTCTCTTTTCGGGTGGGGGATATCTACGCGGACGCCGGGCTGCTGAAGCAGGCCTCCGAGGCGGTGGACAGGCTGATGGCCGCGGATCCGGAGCTGAGCCTGCCGGAGCATGGCCGCCTGAAAGCGCATCTGGAGAAAGAGGCGGAGGCGGGCGTGGACTTTCGGTCCATATGATATGTTCACGAGCGATGAAATTTGCCGCAAGGTCTCCATTGGCTTTCGCTCGTGAGTCGGTCTGCTTGGCAGATTTTGGTGAGTGTCGGTATAAATACAGGAAATTAAAATATACGGTTAGAGACTGATATAGACTGATATAGATTTTGAAATAAAACATGCGGCATATCGGGAAAACGTATGCACGGAAACGAGGGAATGTTATGTCAAATGTGGCAATTGTAACGGACAGCAACAGTGGGATCACACAGGCGGCGGGGAAGGAGCTGGGCATCTATGTGCTGCCCATGCCTTTTATGATTGATGAGGAGACTTATTTCGAGGATATCGACCTGACCCAGGAGCAGTTTTATGAAAAGCTTGCCTCCGGCGCCAATATCGCTACCAGCCAGCCGTCTCCGGAATCTGTGATGAATCTGTGGGACAAGGTTCTGGAGGAGCATGACGAGCTGGTCCACATCCCCATGAGCAGCGGGCTGTCGGGCTCCTGTCAGAGCGCCATGATTCTGGCTCAGGAGTACGACGGGCGGGTGCAGGTGGTGAACAATCAGCGGATTTCGGTGACCCAGCGGCAGTCCTGTCTGGACGCGAAGCTCTTGGCGGCCAAGGGGAAGAGCGCCGGGGAGATCAGGGAGTTCCTGGAAGAGGATAAGTTCAACAGCAGTATCTATATTATGCTGGATACGCTGTATTATCTGAAAAAGGGCGGGAGGATTACGCCTGCCGCAGCGGCGATCGGGACGATGCTGCGGCTGAAGCCGGTGCTGCAGATTCAGGGGGAGAAGCTGGACGCTTTTGCCAAGGCCAGGACCACGAATCAGGGGAAGGCCATCATGATGACGGCTATCAGGAACGATATCGAGAACCGGTTCGGGGGGATGACGGAGGATAAGCATATCTGGCTGCAGGTTGCGCATACGGCGAACCGTGAGGAGGCGGAGCTCTATAAGAAGGAGATACTGGAACGGTTTCCGGGGTATGATGTACATGTGGACGCGCTGTCGTTGAGCGTGGCGTGTCATATCGGTCCTGGGGCGCTGGCGTTTGCCTGCTGCAGGAAGATTCAGGTTTAGCGAAAAAACTACTTGCATTTTGCAGGAAGTTCGAGTATCATGGAATCAGAACGTATGTTCTTCCGCTCCCGGGAAAGCGGTGCGGGACATGACAGTCATGGGACAGAAGGCTTTTGGAATGAGAGGTTTATAGATGGCAAGTGGTGTGGGTGTTGGGAATTATGATGCCTCCAGCATTACGGTGCTGGAGGGGCTGGAGGCTGTGCGGAAGAGGCCGGGGATGTATATCGGCAGCGTGTCCACGAAGGGGCTGAACCATCTGATTTATGAAATCGTGGACAATGCGGTGGATGAGCATCTGGCGGGGGTCTGCGATACGATCCGGGTGGTGCTGGAGGCGGACGGATCCGCTACGGTGATAGATAACGGGCGCGGCATCCCGGTGGGGATGCATGAGAAGGGAATCAGTGCGGAACGGCTGGTCTTCACCACGCTTCATGCGGGGGGGAAGTTCGACAATTCGGCGTATAAGACCAGCGGAGGGCTGCACGGGGTGGGGTCTTCGGTAGTGAACGCACTTTCCAGCAGGTTGACCGTGACGGTCAAGACCGGCGGCTTTATCTATGAGGACAGATATGAGCGGGGGAATCCTGTGGTGGAGCTCCAGGACGGGCTGCTTCCGGTGTTGGGGAAGACGAAGGAGTCGGGGACTACCATCAATTTCCTGCCGGACGATACGATTTTCGAGAAGACCCGGTTCAAGGAGGAGGATGTGAAGAGCAGGCTGCATGAGACGGCCTATCTGAATCCGAATCTGACGATCGTATTCGAGGACAGGCGGGGGGAGGCGCCGGAGACGGTGACGTTCCATGAGCCGGACGGGATCACGGGCTTTGTGAAGGACATGAACAAGTCCCAGGAGGCGGTGCACGACATCGTCTATTTCAGCGGGGAGAGCGAGGGGATTTCCGTTGAGGTGGCTTTTCAGTACATCAATGAGTTCCATGAGAATGTGCTGGGGTTCTGCAACAATATCTACAATTCCGAGGGCGGCACGCATCTGACGGGCTTTAAGACCATGTTCACGAACGTCATCAATACATATGCGCGGAATCTGGGGATCCTGAAGGAGAAGGACGCCAATTTCACGGGGGCGGACGTGCGCAACGGCATGACGGCGGTGGTGTCGATCAAGCACCCGGATCCCCGTTTCGAGGGGCAGACAAAGACGAAGCTGGACAATCAGGACGCGGCCAAGGTGGTGTCCAAGGTGACGGGGGAGGAAATCGTGCATTTCTTCGACCGGAACCTGGAGACTTTGAAGAATGTCATCTCCTGCGCGGAGAAGGCGGCCAAGATCCGCAAGTCCGAGGAGCGGGCGAAGACGAACATGCTGACGAAGCAGAAGTTCTCTTTCGACTCCAACGGGAAGCTGGCAAACTGCGAGTCCAAGACGCCCTCCCAGTGCGAAATCTTCATCGTGGAGGGGGATTCCGCCGGGGGCAGCGCCAAGATGGCCAGGAACCGCATGTTCCAAGCAATCCTACCGATCCGGGGCAAGATATTGAACGTGGAGAAGGCCAGCATCGACAAGGTGCTGGCCAACGCGGAGATCAAGACCATGATCAACGCTTTCGGCTGCGGGTTTTCCGAGGGGTACGGGAATGATTTCGATATCTCCAAGCTGCGCTATGACAAGATCATCATCATGGCGGATGCGGACGTGGACGGGGCCCATATCTCCAATCTGCTGCTGACCCTGTTCTACCGGTTCATGCCGGAGCTGATCTTCGAGGGGCATGTGTACATCGCCATGCCGCCCCTGTACAAGGCCATGCCGGCCAAGGGGGAGGAGCAGTACCTCTATGACGACAAGGCGCTGGAACGGTATCGGAAGACCCACAAGGGCTCCTTTACCCTGCAGCGTTACAAGGGACTGGGCGAGATGGACGCGGAGCAGCTCTGGGAGACCACGCTGAATCCGGAGACCAGACGGATGAAGCTGGTGGAGATTGAGGATGCCAGGATGGCCTCGGAGGTGACGGAGCTTCTGATGGGCACGGAGGTGCCGCCCCGGAAGACCTTCATCTATGAGCATGCGGTGGACGCGGAGCTGGATATCTAAGATTAAGAGGAAGCGAGGAGGAGTAATGAAAAAAAACATAAGAAAACCACACATTCCATCCGAAGATATCCAGATTAAAATCCTGGCGGGAGGACTGTTCGTTTTTATGATTCTGATTATAGCGCCGTTGTTCGGAATCAGTCATTACAATTTCGCTGCCGCGGATGACTACTCATTTATGTCCTCTTCCGTTCCTCTGTGGCAAGAGAGCCGTTCCGTATGGAAAGTGTTCTGCAATCAGACGCGGTTTGCCTATGAACAGTATAATACCTGGCAGGGAACATACTTCAGTGTATGGCTATTGTCCAGCCTTCTGGGTTTCTTTTCACAAAATGCATATTTTGTGGGGACCTATCTTGCGCTTGGAAGCCTTGTTGCCTGTGAGCTCTTTTCGTTTATTACCATTCTGCGCAAGGTGCTTCATGCGGATTATGCCTGTTCGTTCATCCTTTCTGTGAGCTGTATTTCCATGCAGGTTCTTATGACGACTGCTCCGGTAGAGGCTTACTTTTGGTTTACTGGCGCAGTCGTATATACATTTATTTATGCACTAACCATATTGTTGGCTGCGTGTCTGGTTCTATTCTACCACAGCAGCTTCTCCCGGCTGCAGTTTGTGCTGATGAATCTATTATTGGCAGTCCTGAATATCGCCATCGGTGGAAGCAATTACATCACAGCGTTGGTGACAGCCCTGATTTATCTGTTTTCCTGCGGGTATTTTTTTGTGAGGCACCATAAATTCCGCTTTGCTGTCCTTTGGCAGTCTGCCTTCTACCTCGCGGCCTTTATCCTGAATGTTGCGGCTCCGGGGAATATGGTCAGGCAGGAAAAGGCAATGACGGGCCGCCTGTCTGCCATACAGAGCATAGCGCTGTCCTTGAAAGAGGCCGCCCAGTATCTGATGACATGTACTGTTTTACCATATGTCATATTAGGGATTCTACTGATTCCAATCATGGTAAGGATAACGAAAGCAGGTAGCTGCCGATACCCTTTCCCGGCAGTCGTCAGCCTTTTGTCGTTCGGGTTGTTTGCGGCGCAGTTTACTCCTACCATTTATGCCCTTGGCATAACAGGGGCCGGAAGAGTCCAGAATCTGTATCGTTTCTCTCTGTTCATCTTTCTGTATGGCAATGAGCTTTACTGGATAGGATGGGCCGGACGGAATCGGAACATGTCTTCAGGAGAAAGGCCTCCGGTGGAAAGCGGAATCCCACCCACGTCGATGTGCTGGGTATTGCCGACATGGACAGTCGGTGGCATACTTCTATTCGTCAGCCTGTATTTCTGGGGAGGCAATACGGTGACCAGCTACAATGCATGGAGAGCGCTGTATACCGGAGAAGCACGGCAGTATTACGCGGAATATGAAAATCGCTGTCAGCTTCTGAGAGATGAGTCGAAAAGCGAAGTCGTATTGCCGCCTTTTTCTGTAAAGCCCTATCTTCTCTACTTTAGTGATATCGCGGAGGATCCGTCCGACTGGGTAAACCAGGTAATCGCTGGCTGGTACGGCAAGGAGTCGATAATCCTGCAGACGGAATAGTCCTTTCAAACAAGAGTTCATTTCCTTTTACAAATGGGAAAAAATATGATATAATTTCGGAAGGTTATAGATAAATGGAAGACAGCAGAATCATAAAAACAGAATATTCCGAGGAGATGCAGAAGTCCTTCATCGATTACGCCATGAGCGTCATCATCGCCAGGGCGCTGCCGGATGTGCGGGACGGCTTGAAGCCCGTACAGCGGCGGACGCTTTACGATATGTACGAGCTGGGCATCCGCTATGACAGGCCCTACAGGAAGTGCGCCCGTATCGTGGGCGATACCATGGGTAAATACCATCCCCATGGAGACAGCTCCATATACGAGGCTCTTGTAGTCATGACCCAGGATTTCAAGCGTGGGCTGCCTCTTGTGGACGGCCACGGCAACTTCGGCAATATCGAGGGGGACGGGGCCGCGGCCATGCGTTACACCGAGGCCAGGCTCCAGAAAGTTACCCAGGAAGCGTTTCTGGCGGACTTGGACAAAGATGTGGTGGATTTTATGCCCAACTTTGACGAGACCGAGAAAGAGCCCACGGTGCTGCCCGTAAAGATTCCCAACTTTCTGGTGAACGGCTCCGAAGGCATCGCCGTGGGCATGGCCACCAGTACCCCGCCTCACAACCTGGGGGAAGTGATAGACGCCATGAAGGCCTATATGCTGGACGAGAATATCACCACCAGGGAATTGATGCGGTATATTAAGGGTCCGGATTTTCCCACCGGCGGGATTGTGACCAACAAAGACGAACTGCTGGAGATTTATGAGACCGGCACGGGCAAGATCAAGATCCGTGGAAAAGTGGAATTCGAGAAATCCAAAGGTGGTAAGACCAATGTGGTGATCACCGAGATCCCCTATCCCATGATCGGCATGAATATCTCCAAATTCCTGATGGATGTGGCGGCGCTGGCGGAGAGTAAGAAAACGCAGGATATCGTGGATATTTCCAACCAGTCCTCCAAGGAGGGCATTCGGATTGTCATCGAACTGCGCAAGGACGCGGACCCGGAAAACTTTGTGAATCTGCTCTACAAAAAGACCCGTCTTGAGGACACTTTCGGTGTCAATATGCTGGCAATTTACAATGGCAGGCCGGAGACGCTGGGGTTAAGAGCGGTTCTGAAGGCAGTGGTTGATTTTCAATATGAAGTGGCCACCCGTAAGTACACCAATCTGCTGGCAAAGGAAATGGACCGCAGGGAAGTGCAGGAGGGGTTGATCAAAGCCTGCAATGTGATTGACCTGATCATCGAGATTTTACGGGGTTCCAAGGACAGGGCCATGGCAAAGGACTGCCTGGTAAACGGCAAGGTGGAGGGCATTAAGTTTAAGTCTAAGGAGTCTAAGATTATGGCGGCTCAGCTCATGTTTTCCGAGAAACAGGCCAACGCCATTCTGGAGATGCGCCTGTACAAGCTGATCGGCCTGGAGATCGAAGCCCTGATCAATGAGCATGAGGAGACCATGGCCAATATCTACCGCTATGAAGATATCCTGGCCCGCAGGGATTCCATGGCACAGGTGATTATGAATGAATTGGAGGAGATCAAGCGGGAATATAGCCGCAGGCGACGCACTGCCATTGAGAACGCCCAGGAAGCCGTCTATAAGGAGAAAGAGATCGAGGAGATGGAGATCATGTTCCTGATGGACCGCTTCGGCTATGCCAAGACTGTAGATATGGCCACCTACGAGCGCAACAGAGAGGCGGCGGAGGGAGAGAATAAATATATCTTCAAATGCAAAAATACCGGAAAAATATGTCTGTTCACAGATATCGGCCAGCTTCACACCATCAAGGTCATGGATCTGCCCTTCGGAAAATTCCGGGACAAGGGTGTGCCCATTGACAATGTGAGCAATTTCAGTTCGGACAGGGAGCGGATCGTATTCCTTACCAGCCAGACAGAACTGAACCTGTGCAGAGTGCTGTTCGTCACTGCCCAGTCCATGATGAAGGTGGTGGATGGCGGCGAGTTCGATGTGAGCAAGCGCACTGTAGCTTCCACCAAGCTGCAGGAAGGCGACAGCGTGGTCAGTATAGTCTGCCTCCACGAACAGAAGCATGTGGTACTCCAGACCCAGGAAGGGTATTTTCTCCGATTTGCCCTGGAGGAGGTTCCCGAGAAGAAAAAAGGGGCAGTGGGTGTACGTGGCATGAAACTGGGTGACAAAGACCTGGTGGAGGGTGTATACTATACCCAGAACGGCATGGAAGCGTCCATCCAGTACAAAAGCAGGAATCTGGTACTAAACAGCCTGAAGCTGGGCCGACGGGATACAAAAGGCGTAAAAGTCCGGGCATAATATGAGAAAAACATAAACGCGCATGCAGTGGTATGAACGGATATTTGGAACAGGGGGGAAGAGATGCGGGTAATAGCGGGAACGGCAAGGAGTCTGCCCTTAAAGACTCCCCGGGGGCAGGAGACCAGGCCCACCACAGACAGAATCAAAGAGACGCTTTTCAATATTCTGCAGCAGGATATTCCGGGCTGTGTTTTCGTGGATCTGTTCAGCGGCAGCGGAGGCATCGGCATAGAGGCTTTAAGCCGCGGCGCCAGGAAAGCATACTTTGTGGAAAATGCCCGGGAGCCGTTGAGCTGTCTGACGGATAATCTGGAATTTACCCGGTTCCAGGATCGGGCCGTGGTCTTAAAACAGGATGCGGTGGCGGCTCTGGCCAGCATAGCAGAGCAGACGGTGGACATCCTCTTTATGGATCCGCCTTACGGGCAGGAGCATGAGCGGCGGGTGCTGGAGGCTCTGCAAAACATGCGTTATATAACGGGTGATACCCTGATTGTAACGGAGGCCTCCCTGGATACCCATATGGATTATGCGGAGGAACTGGGCTTCTCCATTATTCGGGAGAAAACATACAAGACCAATAAGCATGTTTTTCTGAAAAAGACAAAATGAGAGGAAAGGTTGAGTACCAAGTATGAAAAGAGCAGTATATCCGGGCAGTTTTGACCCCATGACGCTGGGCCATCTGGATATTATCAGGCGGGCGGCCCCCATGTTTGACGAATTAACCGTGGCAGTTTTGAATAATACGCAAAAGACACCGTTGTTTTCTGTGGAAGAACGTGTTAATATATTAGAGAAAGCAACCTTGGAACTGCCCAATGTGAAGATTTCCAGCTTCAGCGGGCTGCTGATTGACTATTGTCGGGAGAACGACTTCCATATCGCCGTCAGGGGGCTGCGGGCCATCACGGACTTTGAGTATGAGTTGCAGATTGCCCAGGCCAACCGCCAGATGTCCAAGGACGCGCTGGACACCATATTTCTCACCACCAGTCTTGAGTATGCGTATTTGAGTTCCACCAGTGTGAAAGAATTTGCCAGCTTCAACGGGGATATCTCCCAGTGTGTACCCGAATGGGAGGCTGAACTGATTTATCAAAAATATGGCTACCGCTGACAGAACCGGGAAGGCCGGGGCTGGCACAGGAGGCCGCAGACAGGGAGGATTACATGAGTAGCAGGATTGAACAGCTAATTGATGAAATAGAAGAATATATTGACAGCTGCAAATACCAGCCCTTGTCCAGTACCAAAATTATTGTGAACAAGGAAGAGATAGACGAACTGTTGCGGGATCTGCGGATGAAAACACCGGATGAGATTAAGCGGTATCAGAAGATCATCAGCAACAAGGAAGCAATCCTGAACGATGCCCGGGCCAAGGCGGAGGCGCTGATCAACGAAGCTACCCTACATACCAACGAGCTGATCAATGAGCATGAGATTATGCAGCAGGCTTATGCCCAGGCCAATGAGGTGGTGTCCATGGCTTCCCAGCAGGCCCAGGAAATTCTGGACAATGCCACCATAGAGGCCAATAATGTGCGGGCTGCCGCCATGCAGTATATGGACGATATGCTGGCCCATCTGGAGAACATCATCACCTCGGCCACCCAGTCGGCCAGGAGCGGGTATGAGAATTTCACCCTTTCCATGAATCAGTACCGGGATATAATTCAGTCTAACAGAAACGAACTGCATCCTGCGGAAGATTACGGGGATGTGGAGTTTCGGAATATTGAGGACGCAGATGAGTAGTTTCGGAAGTAAACAAAACCGGTTTCAAAGGGAAACCGGTTTTTCTAAACTTATAAGCCATGCCGCCGGAAAGGCCTTTGCCTTTCTGTTTCTGCTGGCCGGGCTGCTGGCAGCATCGCTGCCGTCTGTTCAGGCCGCCCCTGATTTCCTGCAGCGGGAGGACGGTATTGTGGTGGTGATCGATCCCGGACACGGCGGGGACAACGAAGGGACCAAAGAGAACGGATTTTGTGAGAAAGAGATGACCCTGGCCACGGCCCTGGCCCTATATGAGAGACTGACCCAATACGACGGGATTACAGTGTATCTGACCCGGGTGGATGATACCAAGCTGTCTCTGGCTCAGCGGGCAGCCTTTGCTCAGGCTGTGGAAGCTGATTTTCTGTTCAGTATACACTACAATGCCTCGGAGAGCCATGAACTGTTCGGATCGGAAGTATGGGTTCCCCTGGAGGCTCCTTACAATGCCCTGGGCTACCAGTTCGGCTGTACGCTGCTCACAAGTCTGCGGGAGAAGGGCCTGTTCATTCGGGGTGTCAAGACCCGCAGGAACGATAAAGGTACGGATTATTACGGCATCATCCGGGAATCAGCGGCGCTGGGGATTCCTGCGGTAATCATTGAACATTGTCATGTGGATGAGGTACGTGACTATCCCTACTGTGACAGCCCGGAGAAGCTGGAGGC
>OFFK01000690.1_pt1 | contig 28113 bp, 21 predicted proteins | sample 1521361 | NCBI WGS metagenome assembly OFFK01 (sample SAMEA3504096, study PRJEB24116) | mouse gut metagenome | biome: mouse gut; feature: mouse-associated habitat; material: faeces | place: Denmark | collected 2011 | reverse complement strand
TCAGTGAGATAACCAACAGCTGGGGAGCATTTGCAGGCGAGTTTGCCAAGTACATTCCGATTGCGGAATCCGGTTCCGATTTTCTGACCATCCGGGTGGAGGACATTGATTTCAATGTATCCGAGCCGGTTACGATACTGTTCCAGGACGGCAAGCTTGCTACAGGGAGCAGCATATTTGGGGATGAGTTGTTCCCGGATGAGGTGCTGCGGGAGGCAGTGAGGAAACAGGTAGGCGAGACCTATGACGCACTGGCCGGTTTCAAGGGTACTCTGGATTTGTCAGGGACGAATGTTGCCGATCTGACAGGGATTAATTACCTGGGTAACATGACGGGGTTGAACCTGGAAAATTGTACAAAACTGATTTCTGTGAATTTGACCCAGTATACCGAAGTAACGGTAAATGTAGCCGGGTGTACAAACCTGGAAAGATTGTTCATGTCGGGTACACAGCAGACATCTTTGGATATCCGGGGAGTTAACAAGCTTAAGGAATTTGATATTTCGAACAGCCAGATTTCAGCTCTCGAAGCGGATGATGCCAGTAAGTATACCAGCGCTATTGTCTGGACGTGGGATAATGCCAGGATGGATTTGAGTGATGACACACCTGAAGGTAAGTTGAAAGCTGGTATGGAGGCATATTTTGCATCCGGAAATATCATTCCAGACTTTAGTAGCAGAGAAGAAGTGCTGTATAGAAAAGATGATTCTCAAGAGTTATGGTACGATAATTATAACTTAGGAGATGAGCTGTCAACTCCAGGGCGGATTACCAGTGTTAGCTATGAAGGTACTTTTTATGGCTATGATTCCACAAGACCTACTTTTTATGATCTGTCGGGGGGAAAACTGTATACTATATTCGAAAAAGGAACGGAAGAACCAAAACAGAGTGAGTTTGTAATTCCTGAGCAGCAGGCAGGAGGCGTTGTTATCAATACGGGGGGAGTACCAGCGAGCCGTTATTGGATTATTGCAGAGAAACCGTATTCGGATAGTTACGTTTTTTACATTAAGAATTTTGTTATTAAGGGCTACCCGTATCTGGAGGAAGGTGTATTCACTTACAGTGGTCAGAAACCTGTCATGGATCTTGCCATTGAGGCAGACGGCATGGTGGTAGCGGAAGACGGGAAAGAATATCAGCTGCTGGATCTGCTGAAGCGAAGCTATGAAGCAAGAGTCGGCAGAAGCATTTCTCCTGAAGAATTCGGCGCTATGACGAACAGGGGGACAATTGCGAAGGATCTTATCGGACAGGATTGGGTAGATCAGCAGTATCTGGCCGGATATATCACTTCACTGGAAGATGTCCGAGTGGTTATTACAGGAGATGACGAGTCGGCTTACATTCATTCTACACGTCCTAGTCTGGGTGCGATCAGTTCGGAACCCTTGAAAGTGGACGGAACCAAAGCAGTTGCAAAAGCTCAGGTATCTGAAAAAGAATCGGCTGCAAAGCTCTTTGATGGAAAGAACGATACAAAGTGGTGCGACAATGCAAATGAACAGAGTTGGATTGGTTTTGAACTGGATGAGCCTGCGGTAGTGGGAGAATGGTATGTACTCCATGCAGGCAAGGAAGGTTCGAACTTCATTACCCGGGAATACAGCCTTCAGGTGCTGAAGTCAAGGTTTGAGGACGGATATCTTGCCGGAAACGAGGAACAGAAGAAGGCCTATCTTGCAGATGACAGCAAGTGGGAAGTCCTGGACAAGGTATCTAATAACACGGTGAACAGCCTTACCCGCCAGATAGCCATGAGCAATCTGAAAACCGGCAGGGTTTACCGACTTAAGGTGGATCAGCCGGAGCAGATCGCAGAAGGCGGCGGAAAAGCAATCCGTATTTATGAACTGCAGATGTATGCCTATGAAGGTGATTTGAAAGGTGTAGAGAGCAACGGGTATTTTAAGGCGGACAAGGCCGGGGCATATTATGTAGAGTATCTCCGCCCGGGCAATGTGGAAGATAATGTGCTTGCACGTACTACAGTCATTGTTCAGGGTGAGGGACCGGCAGACAGGCCGATCTGTACGCTTTCGTTTGAAACAAACGGCGGCAGCGCAATAGAATCCGTCAGCAGGAGCTTCGGCGAAACGGTTGACCTGTCAGGATTTGTGCCCAGCCGTGACGGATTTGATTTCACGGGATGGTACAGCGATCCGGAACTGACCGAAAAAGTGACGGAAATGGTGCTGAACGGAAACAAAACCATATACGCAGGCTGGAAGGAAAGCCCTGTAGTACCCACAGAAAAGCCTGCAGAGCCTACGGAAACACCTGCGGAACCCACAGAAACACCTGCGGAACCCACAGAAAAGCCTGCGGAGCCTACGGAAAAACCCGCAGAACCGGATTCCGGAAATGACGGAAGTTCTTCGGAGCCGGAAAAGAAACTGGCAACGCTTGTGGTGCGTATGGTAGATGCGGCAGGTAAGCCCGCAGCCGGACTGCTGGTGGAACTGCACTCAACACCGAAGACTGCGAGGACGGATCGGAACGGTTTTGCCGTATTCAGAGACGTAGAGGAAGGAAAACATACGCTCTATGTGAAGGATGAAAAAGGAAACGTACTGGCTTCTCAGACAATTGACATCGTATACGGCGATAATACCTCCCTGCAGGGTGGCCAGCTGGTGGTCAAACCCGGAGAAGTATGCACACTGCATATTAAGTTTGACGGTCAGGGCCTGACATTTGTAAGCCAGCAGGACGGCGATGTATATCACGTAGTTTCACCCAAGACCAGCGACCAGGCACAGCTTTTACTGTGGATTGTCCTGGCGATTGTATCCGGCGGTGCGTTCGGAGGGATCTGGTACTATGGCAGAAAGAAGAAATCATAAATAATAAAGTTTCATTGTAGATATTTTATAGTGAATCTATGAATCGGAAAGGTCAGACGGGATGGTATCATTCCGTCTGGCTTTTTTTCTGGCGGCTTCGGCACAGAATAGGGGATTTTTGCGGAATAGGGAAAAATTTGACTATTGGGAGTATCTGTGGTAAGCTTTAGCTATTATGGTATGGAGGGTATACAGATGGAATTCAGCAGAGAAAAGATCAGACAAATCAGACGGTTAATGTTGTTGGCGGCTTTCCTGGTGTTGGTACTCATATACAGTGAAGTGGTGTTTCAGGGAATAGCCTTTTTATGGGGCATACTGTCTCCGTTTCTTGTGGGAGGGGCCATTGCCTTCGTGTTGAATATTCCCATGAGGGCGATTGAGGAAAAGCTATTGTTCCGCTGGAGGGGAAAAAGCGCCGGAAGGCTGAAACGCCCTGTGAGTATGGTGCTTTCACTGGTAACGGTGGTGTTTATCATCACGGTGGTAGTGGTGACAGTGGTGCCCCAGGTGGCCACTACAGCTGCAGAAGTCGGGAAGAAGATACCGGCTTTCCTGGACGAGATGATAGAAGAGCTGGATAAACTGACGAAGAAATATCCGGAACTGGCAAAACAGGTCAGTAATCTGGAACAGCTGGAGATGAACTGGGAGTCCATATTGAACAGTATATTTGATTTTCTGAAAAACGGCGCCGGAGATATGCTGAATTCCACGGTGAATGTGGCCAGCGGTATTATATCGGGTGTGGTGAATGCGGTCATTTCCTTTATTTTTGCACTGTATATTCTTTCACAGAAGGAGAATCTGGCTGACCAGGGGCGGAGGATTCTCGCGGCTTACCTGCCGGAAGCTTTTTGCGGCAGGACACAGGAGATATTCAGCCTTCTGTACAGGAATTTCAGTAGCTTTATCACCGGACAGTGCCTGGAGGCGGTAATCCTGGGGGTTATGTTCGTCATTGCCATGACCATATTCGGAATGCCATATGCGCTGATGGTGGGCGTATTGATTGCATTTACGGCTTTGATTCCCATTGTGGGTGCGTTTATCGGCTGTGCGGTGGGGGCATTCCTGATTTTGATAGACAATCCGCTTCTGGCATTGTGGTTCATTATCCTGTTCCTGGTGCTGCAGCAGATTGAAGGGAATCTGATCTATCCCAAAGTCGTGGGAAATTCTGTGGGATTGCCGGCTATCTGGGTGTTGATGGCTGTCAGCGTGGGCGGCAGCCTCTTTGGCGTAGCCGGTATGCTGCTTTTTATACCGCTGATGTCTTCGTGCTATGCGCTGCTGCGGGAGAGCGTAAACAGGCGCAATGCAGGGAAAAGGATATCTGTTTCGGAAAGGAGGCAGGTTCCGGGGGCTTCTCGGCCGGAGGAGGATGCCGATCCGCGGAAGAAGGCGAAGACAAAGATAAAGACAGGAAAAAGAGATACGGATTAGGTTTGAAGTCTTTTATAAAGAATGGAGGAATCGGAAAATGCAATTAGGAATCAGATTACACGACACCAAAAAGCTTCCCTTTGAGGAGAGGATTGCGCAGGTACATGAGTTGGGATTTGCCTGCGGCCACCTCGCACTGTCAAAGGTAATTGATGAATTTCCCACCACAGATGAGGCTCTGACGCCGGGGCTTGCCATGTATATAAAAAACGTATTTGCGAAAAATCATGTGGATATTGCCGTTCTGGGGTGTTACCTGAACCTGGCGAATCCAAACCAGGAGCAGCTTGCCGGGATTATGCATCGCTACATGGCGCATATCCGTTTTGCGTCCTGGCTGGGCTGCGGAGTCGTGGGGACAGAGACAGGAGCGCCCAACGAAACATACACCTTTGTCCCGGAATGCCATACGGAAGCGGCGCTGCAGACCTTTATCAGGAACCTGCGTCCCATAGTGAAATATGCGAAAAAGATGGGAGTGGTAGTGGCAATAGAGCCGGTCTACCGCCACATTGTATGCAACCCCAGGCGGGCAAGAAGAGTGCTGGATGAGATTGCTTCTCCCAATCTGCAGATTATTTTTGATCCGGTGAACCTGCTGGATGTGGAAAACTATGATCAGAGAGGGACCGTCATAGAAGAGGCGCTGGAACTGCTCGGACCTGATATTGCAGTGGTGCATCTGAAGGATTGCGCCCTCAGGAACGGAAAGCTGCTTTCCATGGGATGCGGACAGGGCGAAATGGATTACACCGCCATATTGAAATATATGAAAGCGCACAAGCCTTTTATTCACGCCACGCTGGAGGACACCAGGCCGGAGAACAACCAGCGGGTGAAGCATTTCATTACCAGAAAATATGAGGAAGCATAAGGTGGTTTCATTCAATACAACCTGCAGTTGATGTAAAAACAGCTCATACAGTTGGTTGTTTTCCTGGACCGAATCCATTACAATAAGAGTACCGGACATAAAATATATCCGAAGAGGCTTTATCCTTTAGCGCTATCGCGCAGCGATTTAGATTAGGAGGTACGATTATGGCATTAGACGGATTCGGAACCAGGTTAAAGACAATCCGCCAGGAGCGGGGCTATACCCAGAAGCAGCTGGCGGGATTCCTGGGGGTCACGGAGCAGGCGGTATCCAAGTACGAAAGGGGCAGCAGCTATCCTGACATAGGGGTTTTAAGCGGCATTGCGGAGGTGCTGGACTGCTCCCTGGACTACCTGTTTCAGCTTGAACCCGGGAAGCGCAATCTCCCCAATCAGGAAAATGTGTTCCGGAAGCAGGAAATCAACCGGTTTCTGCAGCAGGAGGTGATTATCCTGCAGTTTAACGAGAAACTGGTTCCGCTTTTCATGGAGGAGGTGAAGCAGAATTATCCTCATATGATAGAACTGCGCCAACAGGCAGCCCTGCAGTGGGGAGTCATTCTTCCCATTATCCGGCTGCGGGATCAGCTGGGTATGGAACCCTTTCAGTTTGAAATCTGTATCCACGGCGTTTCCGTATACAGCGAAATCCGGGAAGGGACGTATCCGGAGGGGCTGGTTTATATGTTGGGGAAACTGAAGGAGGTGGTTTTTCAGAAGCTGGACCAGGTGCTGAACAACCAGTGCGTCTATTATATGGTGGAAAATCTCAGGCAGGAATATCCCTATGTGGTGGAGTCCATTGTACCCAAGGTGATTTCCTATTCCAGGCTGCGCCAGGTACTGATTCATCTGATCAGGGATTTTGGATATACGGCAAATCCGCTGATTCTGATTATCCAGCTGCTGGAACAGCAGCTTGCGTTGGAACAGCAGCTTGCGTTGGAACAGGGGCTTCTGTCTGAGCAGCAGTCTGTGTCAGGGCTGCGGTTTGGGGCGGAAGGACAAGCCGCGCCGGAACAACAAGGGTTGGAACAACAGTCCGCATTGCACCGCGCCGGGGGAATCCCGGGCAGCAGGGAACTGGCCCGGAGGATTGCAGAGCAGATGGATCCGGGGTTCCGGCTTGAGAACTGGGTGAAATAGCAGGACACTTGGGGGACATGGGGGAAGGAAGCTGCCGGGTTCCGGGGCGGTTGCTGCCTACTTATTCGGCAGTTTTTCGCCGGCCGTACCGGCAGTCCCCTTTTTGCCGCCCCCGTGTTCTATGCGCCACTGTCTGGGGGACACCTGATATACATTCTTGAAAGCCCTGGAAAAGTGCAGCTGGTTGGGATACCCCACCACATTTCCGATGTCCGCAATGGACAGCTCCGTCAGTTTCAAAAGCTCCGTGGCCTTGGTCATCCGGTAGGAGATCAGGAATTCCTGGGGCGTCTTTCCCATATTTTCATGAAATATTTTTCCGAAATAACTCCGGTTCAGCCCGCAGGCTGCAGCGATATCCTCCACGGAGATGTCGTTCTGGAAATTCTCCTCGATAAAGGCGATGGATTCTTTAATGTAGAAATCCCGCAGGCGGTTTCCCTTTCCGATCTGGGCGGAGGTGGAAGAGCGCACCAGGCCGTCCATGAACAGATAGAGATGGCCGATGAGGTGAAGGGGGGATTCCTCCCTGTTGTTGACGATATACAGCATTTCTTCCTTCATTTTTTCACAAATATCTTTATAGCGGGCTTTGTAGACGGGATTTTCCTGGCTTAAGCCTGCCATTTCCACACATTCCTTGGCCCGCAGGCCGTCAAATTCCAGCCACACGTACTCCCAGGGCAGTTCCCGGTCCGCAATGTAGGTACAAATCTGTTTGGGAAATAACAGGAAGCCCTGGCCGCTTTTGACTTGGTGGGTCAAATCAGTCCCTTTTCCGTTGTCCGCGATGAGTTTTCCGGTGCCGGACAGGCAAAAGTGGAACAGATAATGGTTTCTGGCGGCCGGGCCGAAGGAGTGGGCCGGGTCACACTGCTCCCATCCAAACTGGTACAGTCCCAGGTCAACAAAATTTTCACTCGGAAATACGGAAAAAATCACTTCGCTCATCTGCGGTTCCCCCTGATTTCTATGCATGGTTGAAAGTATTTGTCCAAAGAAGTGTATTAAGAGTCCGAAAGTATTATATACCAAAATGCCGCCTGACTTCAAATAAAAATATAAAAAACCTGCATAATGGTATAAAAATCACAAAACACTGCTATTTTCCATAGCATAAAGGTATGTTAAGATATTTTTACCAACAAAATCCAGAAAAGCAAACGGCATGCCAACAACTGGAAGGACACTTAAAATTGGAAGGAGAAAATGCCATGAAAGGAAAACGGGCAAAATATCTGGGGACGGCGCTATGCTGCGCAGCGGCGGCATTGAGCGTCCAGGGATGTGGGAACAGTTCGGCTGACGGCAAGGTAGAGATCGAGATCGTACAGTATAAACCCGAAGCTGCGAACTATTTCAAGACAGTGGAAGAGGAATTCAATGCCACCCACGACAACATCCACCTGACCATCAGCTCCCCTAACGATGCCATGACCATCCTGAAGACCAGATTTATCCGGGAGGATTATCCGGACATTATCGGAATCGGAGGAGACATCAACTATTCCTACTTTGTGGATGCGCAGATTCTGGAAAATGTGGCAGACTATGAAGGAATGAAGGACATAAACCAGGGTTATCTGGAGATTGCGGAGTCCCTGGAACTGATTCCCACGGAAGGGACCTACATCGTACCCTATGTGGCCAACGCGGCGGGTATTCTCTATAACAGAGACATGTTTGCGGAGCACGGCTGGCAGATTCCGGAAACCTGGAGCGAAATGTTACAGCTCTGTGATACAATCAAGGAGGAAGGCATCCTGCCCTTCTACTTCGGTTTCAAGGACACCTGGACCTGTCTGGCGCCTTGGAATGCAATGGCAGTGGAGCTGGCGCCCTCGGATACGGCAAAACAGGTGAATAAGGGCCAGACCACGTTTACCGATCAGTACAGAGAGCTGGCGGAGAAGTACATGGATCTGCTGCCCTATGGGCCGGAGGACCCCTTTGCCTACGGGTATAATGATGCCTGTACCGCTTTTGCCAGAGGGGAATCGGCCATGTATCCCATCGGAAGCTATGCCACACCCCAGATTCTCTCCGTGAATCCGGATCTGAACATTGATTCCTTTGTAATGCCTGCAGGGGACAGCAGCGAAGACAGAACCCTGAACTCCGGCATTGACCTGGGCTTCTGCGTTATGGACGGCTGTGAAAATAAGGAAGCCGCCTACGAGGTGCTGAATTTCCTGTATGAGGATGAGAACATTCAGAAATACATTGATGACCAGAATGCGGTTCCCTGCAAAAACGGGGATTTCAGACTGGCTTCCATGTTGGACGGCATGTTGGAGTTCATCCAATCCGGCAATATGACCGACTACCAGGACCATTATTATCCTTCGGAAATGTCCGTGGACGCCCTGCTCCAGACCTTCCTCATTGAGAAGGATGTGGACGGCTTCCTGAAGACCTTTGACACCAACTGGCAGAGGTACAACCGGGACATCATCCGCATGGTGCAGGAGTATGAGAGCAGTCACTAAACATGATATGAAAAAATAACAGCATCTGCCGGACAGCAGTTGAGCCGCAAAGTTTCTCTCATAAGGTGTGTGTCAAAGGGGCTTTGGACAATTACCGCCTGCGGTAATTTATGCTGATCGCGCAGCGGCTAAAATTAGGAGGCATGAAAATGAAAAATGACAGGCAGAGAACCTTTTTGCTGATAACAATACCGATTCTGGCCCTGTTCGTCTGCTTCAACACCATTCCGCTGATTCGGGGCGTGGTGTACAGCTTCACGAATTTCAGGGGTTTCGGAAAATATGACTGGGTTGGTTTCCGGAATTACATTGATTTGTTTTCTGACGCCAGAGTGGGAAAATCTTACTGGTTTACCATCAAACTGGCAGTGGTGACCACCATTGTGGTAAATGTGATAAGCCTGCTTCTGGCACTTGGCTTAAATAGCAAAATCCGGGCAAAGGGATTTTTCAGAGGGGCTTATTTCCTCCCCAACATCCTGGGTTCACTGGTAGTTGGCTACATATTTAACTACTTTTTTACCTATATTATACCGGCGCTTGCGGATATGACCGGCATTAAGGCACTGGGAAGCTCTATCCTGTCCAGTCCCAGCAAGGCATGGATCGGCGTTATGATTGTCTGCGCATGGCAGGCCATTGCCATGAACACCATCATTTACATCTCGGGACTGCAGACCGTACCCGAGGATGTGTACGAAGCGGGGGGGCTTGACGGCGCCACCGGGTGGAAACAGTTTAAACTGCTGACCTTCCCCCTGATTATTCCCTTTTTCTCCATCAACATGGTGCTTAGCGTGAAGAACTTCCTGATGGTATTTGACCAGATTATGGCATTGACCAAGGGCGGCCCGGCACAGAGTACGGAATCCATTTCCTACCTGATTTACAATAACGGTATGTCCGGCGGGCAGTTCGGGTTCCAGAGCGCCAACGCAGTGGTATTCTTTATCGTGATTGTGGCAATCTCCGTTGCCCAGATGAAATTTTCCAGTTCAAAGGAGGAGCAGCTATGAAACATACATCGACAATCGGCAAGTCCAACAAAACGGTTATGATCCTGCTGATCCTTGGGCTGTCCACCATCATCTTTCCTTTGTACATGACCATTGTGATCGCCTTCAAGCAGCCCTCGGAGATGACCAACAGCATCAGCGGCATCCTGTCCCTGCCTAAGAACTGGAGCCTGGACAATTTCCGGGAAGCCATGGAAGTGACGGATTTCTGGCATTCCCTGGGGAACAGCCTGCTGATCTCCGTGACAACCATCGTACTGGCTATTGTGATTCACTCCCTGATGGGCTATGCCCTGGGGCGGAACAAGGCCCACAGCAAGTTTTACAATTTCGTCTATCTGTTTATTGTCAGCGGTATGTTTGTTCCCTTTGCCATCCTGATGATGCCCCTGGCAAAGCAGACCGCAGAGCTGCACCTGGCAAACTGGTTCGGCGTCATCCTGCTGTATGTGGTATTCTATATGCCCATGAACATTATGCTGTATTCCGGGTACCTGGTGAACATTCCCATTGCCCTGGAGGAGGCGGCCAGAGTGGACGGCGCTTCCACCTGGAGAACCTACTGGAGCATTCTCTTCCCGATTATGCGGCCCATGCATGCCACGGTGGCGGTGATTACGGCCCTGGCGGTGTGGAACGATGTGATGACTCCGCTGATCATCATGGCCGGTTCCGGTGAGAATACCCTGCCTCTGGCACAGCTGAACTTCCAGTCCCAGTTCGGTACCAACTACAATCTGGCATTTGCGTCCTATCTGCTGTCGCTGATTCCGATTCTGATCTTCTACGGAGTCTGCCAGAAACAGATCCTCAACGGCGTCACCAACGGAGCCGTGAAGTAAGATTCGGTGTTTTGGGGCCGGAAATCTTGCTGCAGGCGAGCTTGCAGCAGATTTCTGGCCTTGGTATTTTGGGATCATGTGGTTTCGTAAAGTTTATGGGTAGTTCTGCGGGATGTTTACCTGTGTAGTCGGCAGAAAAATTCCGGAAAAAACCGATTTCGTGAAGTTTCGAAAAAGCGCGGAAACGGCTTGCGGAATTCTGTGGAAAGGATTAAAATAGAAGGAAAGCGGCGATGAAGCCGCAGGCAATTCAGATAAAGGCGGTAGAGATAGCTATGGCAATTGTTTTTAGAGAGGAAAACAGAATTTTTGCATTGGAAACGGCCCATACCACCTATCAGATGAAGGTGGATGACTACGGTTTCCTTCTGCACTTATATTACGGCGGAAAGGTGTCCGGGGATATGGACTATCTCCTGACCTACAGCGACAGGGGATTTTCCGGAAATCCTTATGACGCGGGGTTAGACAGGACTTACTCCATGGATGTGCTGCCCCAGGAGTATCCCGGACTGGGCATCGGGGACTTCCGCAGCAGCGCAGTGGCGGTTCGGAACGGGGACGGCTCGGAATGCTGCGATCTGCGCTACGTGAGCCATGAGATCCGGCAGGGGAAGTATGGCCTGAAGGGGCTTCCGGCGGTGCATGCACAGGAGCAGGAGGCGCAGACTCTGGAAATTCTTCTGGAAGATCCGGTGAGCAAAGTGCAGGTCCGGCTTCTGTACGGGGTGTTGGAGAGAGAAGATATCATCACCAGGAGCGCTGTGATCCGAAACGGCGGTTCCTGTGAAATCACCGTGGAGAAAGCGGCCTCGGCCTGTCTGGATTTTGTCACGGGGGAATATGACCTGCTTGGTTTTTACGGGCGGCATGCCATGGAGCGGAATCTTCAGAGGACAAGGGTAAACCACGGTATTTTCCGCATGGGCAGCCGCAGGGGCACTTCCAGTCATCAGTACAATCCGGCGGTTATCCTGGCGCAGCCCGGGACCACAGAGGACGCGGGAGGCTGTTGGGGGATGATTTTCGTCTACAGCGGAAATTTCCTCTGTGAGGCGGAGCGGGATCAGTTTGACCAGACCAGGGTACTCATGGGACTTTCCGATGAGCTGTTCCACTATCCCCTGAATCCCGGGGAGAGCCTCATCGTGCCGGAGACGATTCTGGGCCATACGGAGGAGGGACTGGGGACATTGTCCCGGATGTTCCACCGCTGTATCCGGAATCATATCTGCCGGGGAAAATATGCCCATGAAACGCGCCCTGTGCTGCTGAACAGCTGGGAGGCTTCCTATTTTGACTTCAGCGGGGAGACCATCTGCGCCCTGGCCGGGGATGCGGCGGCTCTTGGCATGGATATGGTGGTCATGGACGACGGATGGTTCGGAAAGCGGGACGATGACAACAGCGGCCTGGGAGACTGGACCGTGAACGAGGAAAAACTGGGCTGCACACTGGGGGAGATGATCGGCAGAATCAATGCCCTGGGGGTGAAGTTCGGTATCTGGGTGGAGCCGGAGATGGTATCCGAGGACAGCGAGCTGTACCGGGCCCATCCGGACTGGGCGCTGCGTATTCCTGGCAGAGGGCCGGTTCGGGGCAGGAATCAGCTGGTGTTGGATTTTTCCCGGCAGGACGTGAAGGAATATATCTTTGACCGTATATGCGCCGTGCTGGACCAGGGGAATATCGAGTATGTGAAATGGGATATGAACCGCAGCATTACGGATGTGTATTCCGGGGAGAACTGCCAGGGCAGAGTCCTGTATGACTACATGGTAGGTGTCTATGATTTTCTGGAAAGACTCACATCCAGATATCCCCATATCCTCATTGAGGGCTGCAGCGGAGGCGGCGGGCGCTTTGACGCGGGGATGCTGTATTATACGCCCCAGATCTGGTGCAGCGACAATACGGATGCGGCGGACAGGCTGCGGATTCAGTACGGGACATCCTTCTTTTATCCGGTCAGCGCGGTGGGCTCCCATGTGTCCGCGGTGCCGAACCACCAGACCGGGCGCATAACCAGTCTTCACACCAGAGGGGTGGTGGCCATGGCCGGGACTTTCGGTTATGAGCTTGATCCCGGGAAGCTGACGGAGGAGGAGAAGGCGGAAATCCGGGAGCAGGTAAAGGCGTATAAAAGGGCTGCGTCCCTGATTCAGACAGGAGATTACTACCGGCTCTCCGATCCCTTCCGGGATACCTGTGCAGCCTGGGCTTTTGTGTCAGAAAACCGGGACAGGGTGCTGTTAAATGCGGTGATGACGGAAATCCACGGGAACATGCCGGTGAGCTATGTGCGGCTGAAGGGTCTGGAGCCGGAGACTTTGTACCGGGATACGAAAACCGGCGAAACTTATTATGGTTCCGCGCTGATGCGGGCGGGGCTGCCCATTCCCGGGGGGATGGGAGAGTACCGGGCTTATCAGGCGGAGCTGGAGGCTGTCAAGGGAGTCCGGACATGATCATGGGTCTGCTTTCATTCTGAAGATGCACTTTTTCCGGGAGAAAAGTGCATCTTTTCCATGTTGAAGGAAAGGGGAAAAATGTCTATAATAAATAAAACGTTAAACAGGAGGGCGGAACATGGCAGAGATGGATTATAGAAGAGAGATCAATGAGGCATTGTTGGCCGGGAGAGAAGCGCTGCGGTATCTGAACGAGGCGGCAGATTGTCTGAACAGTGCAGGGAATTGGGGAATCGTGGATCTGCTGGGAGGAGGACTCCTGACTACATTTATCAAGCGGTCCAAGATGAAGGATGCGGATGAGCTGGTACAGCAGGCCAGAAGCGCCTTGAAACGGTTTCAAAAGGAACTGACGGATGTGGAAAATATTCCGGAATTCCGGATCGAAACGGGAGATTTTCTGACATTTGCGGATTACTTTTTTGACGGCATCGTGGCGGACTGGCTGGTGCAGTCCAAGATAAACGATTCCAGAAGACAGGTGGAAAATGCCATTATAAAGGTGAATTATATCATGGAGCAGCTTGAGAAGATGTGAGAGGGAAATGTGTATGAGAACGCTGTCCTGCAGGACTTACCATTGTCTGGCTGTGAACCCAACGGTACATTCATTCCGTTGGGTCCATGTGGGCCGCGATATTTCCCCTGTCTGCTGCCGGTGTTTCGCAAGCAGGGGTTACACCGGAAAACTGGAACTGACACATAACCCGCCCCAGCCAACCCGCGAGTTGGGATACGTGTTCTCACCCCGAAGTGCCCGGGCGCCCGCGCGCAGATACGCCTTCACCTTTTCGCCGTAAAGGAAGGGGTCATTGCCGCGGACAATTCCCCATTCCATCAGCAGGGCGGCGCTGCCTGCCACAATGGGGGTGGCAAAGGAGGTTCCCGTAAAGGGATTATAGCCCCCGTAAATATCGGGAGCCAGGATGCCCACGCCCGGCGCCGCCAGATCCGGCTTGGCCAATCCGGCCGCCACAACGCCGATGGTACGGTTGGCATCCGCGTATCCTCGTCCTGAAAAGTCCGCATAGGCCTCGTAGGTGCTGTCATAGGCGCCAACGCTGATCACCTTTGCTGCTGTGGAGGGAATCGTCAGGGTTACTTCCGGCGTGGAGCGGTAAAACCCGGTGCTGGTACCCCGGGCAGCCGATGAGGGCAGATAGAAATAATATCTTCCCGTGACGGCATGCTCCGGTTCCAGGCGGATGGTCCACACGCCGCTGTTGATGTAATTCTGATCGATGGGCAGCAGCTCAAAGTAAATTTCTTCCGGTACCGCATAGGGCGACGGTTCTCCGAAATATACAAGGATTTCGGTCTGTTCCAACCTGAGGGTATATTTTCCCCCGTTTATCATCTGAGGCAGCTGTGCCTCCTGGCCTCCCGGAGAACGCAGATAAATACGGTATATGTCGCAGTAATTTTTCCATAACTGCACATTCAGGCTACGCTCATATGGAGCTACCGCCAGTTCTACGGAGGCAGGTCTCGCAACGGCATTTCCCATACGGCTTGGGACAGCGGGAGTACTGTCTGCAAATGTATTTCCCTGGGTGCCGCCGAAGGCATTTCCGCCGAATGTGCCGCTTCCCGAAATACGCCCGCGGCTGCCGCTGTCCGGTTCTTCCAGAAGGCTGCCGGAAAGGTGGCCGTTGCTGCTGCCTTCATTGCCGCTGCCGACGCAGATGACGGTCCGGCCCATTTCTGCCGCGTTGTCCAGGAAACGTTCCAGAAGGGAGGTGCCGTCGTGGGAGCCGTATGTATTTCCGAAACTCAGATTTATGACTACCGGCATTTTCAGTTCCATGGCTTTTCTGATGGCATAGGTTACGCCCCGCATGATTTCCGTGGTTCTGGGAAAAGAGGTTACGTCGGGCTGTCCCAGTTTGACGATCAGCAGTTCGGCTTCCGTTGCCACGCCCTGGTAGGCAGCGCTGTTTCCGGCGGCAATTCCTGCTACGGCAGTGCCGTGCCCCGAGGTGTCCGTGCTTGGCAGCAGTTCGAACTGCTGCTGAAGGGACGGTGCTTCCAGAGCGCGGTTAATCTGGGCAGAATCAAATTCCACGCCCATCCGGAAGCCTGCCGGAGGACGCCGCACAAACCGCGGTGCGGCATTTTCTTCCGCATTGCCGGACGGACCGTTTGCCGTGTCGTTTGCCGCACTGTTTGCGGAATCGTTTGAAAAATTATCTTCCACGTTGCCTGCGGGTTCGCCGGAGGCGCTTCCCCTGTCGTCCGTTGTATTGCTGCCTGTTCCGGAAGGTTCATCTGAACTGTCGGTGTCGGGCGTCAGGGTCTGGTCCCACAGATACCGTATTCTCGTGCTTCCGTCCTGTTTCCGGAATTCCTGCCGCCTGATTTCGATTCCACTGTCCAGGACTGCTATCAGTACGCCTGCGCCGGTTAGAAACGGATTTCGCAGTGTTACCTGGGCGATGCAGGAGTTGTCTGCCGGCATTTCCACACCGTAGAAAAAGCGTTTCGGTTTTTCTACATATTCGATTTCCTCCAGTTCCGCAACCCTGTTCACCAGGGACTCCGGTACTGTCAGCAGCGCATAGCCCGCAATCAGGTATTCCACCTGTATATTCATTGTTTTCAGTATATCCAGGCTTCCGTGATATTTCACGATCAATTCCCATGTATGATTTTCCGAATGAAAACCGACATTTAGATCTTCCGTGCGTGCCCTGACGTCTTCTGATGTCTGGAGAGCCAGCTGCAGCAGCTCCTCAAGCTTCTGGTTCATATGTCCCCATCCTTTCATTCACTGGAATTCCGGGCGGATGTGTTTCCGTGCACCTGCCGTATGGGGCAGTTCCGAAGCCGCCGGAAATTATATATGTTAAAATATATGCCAGAAGCCGAAATATTTCACTCCTGTGTGAGCCGGATTGAGAAGAAGGCGCTGGGGAAGCTGCGGGAGAAGTTTGAGGAGAATTCAATAATCTGGAAGTAGTGACTACTACATCGGAGAAATACGAGGATAGCTTCGGGTTTACGAAGGAAGAGGTATGGGCGGTATTACAGGAATGCGGTCTGTATGAAAACAGACTGGCTGTAAAAGACTGGTATGACGGTTTTACATTCGGAAAGAGGAAGGATATCTATAACCCATGGTCGATTAGCAATTATCTGGACAAAAAAGGCTTTCCATCTACTGGGCCAACACCAGCAGCAACGGACTGGTGGATAAGCTGATACGGTTGCGAAAGCATTTTTTATGATGGCGGACTATTGCAGTACCTTCCAAAACATGTTACTATATGAAGCAGCGAACTTGTCCGGAAGCTGTCAAAGTACAATATATCGTGATAAAAGCGGGATGCAGGGAGAGTTATGTTGGAGAAAACACTACAGGAAGAATTTATTAAAATCATCAGAGAAGAGCTGGTTCCGGCCATGGGCTGTACGGAACCCATTGCACTGGCGTATGCCGCGGCGAGGGGAAGGGAAGCGCTGGGATGTGAGCCTGAAAGATTAATTGCTAAATGTTCCGGAAACATGATAAAAAATGTACGGTGTGTCACAATTCCGAATTCGGGAGGAATGACTGGTATTGCGGCAGCCTGCATACTGGGGAGCGTGGCCGGAGATCCTGCCGCCGGGATGGAAGTGCTGGAAAAGGTGGATGATGCTGGAAAAAGCCGTGCCAAGGAGCTTTTGGAGCGGGACTGCTGCAGCGTGGAATTTTTGGATTCGGAGATACCGCTGCACTTTATTATTGTGATGTCGGCCGGCAACCATACGGTGGAGGTGGAAGTAAGGCATATCCATACCAATATTGTCTCGATTAAGAAGGACGGCAGTGTTATTTTCGAGAAGGCGAAGGAACTGGCGGACAAGGGGTATTCCACGGACCGCTCCGGGCTTTCGCTGGAGGCAATCAAAACCTTCGCGGATGAGGTGGAGCTTTCGCTGGTGAGGGATGTCTACGAGCGTCAGATCCGGTACAATATGGACATCGCCTACGAGGGCATATCCGGAAATTACGGCCTTGGGATAGGGCGGGTGATTCGGGAATCCTATGCGGAGGGAATCGTTACCCGGATGAAGGCCTATGCTTCCGCGGCATCTGAGGCCCGTATGGGAGGATGTGATATGCCGGTTATCATCAATTCCGGAAGCGGCAACCAGGGGATTGCATCCTCCGTTCCGGTGATTGTGTATGCCAGGGAGAAAAATATACCTACCGTAAAACTGTATCGGGCGTTGATATTTTCCAGTCTGCTGACGATATATCAGAAAGAATTTATCGGGAAATTGTCTGCTTTCTGCGGTGCGGTGTCGGCCTCCTGCGCGTCGGCGGCAGCTATTACTTATATGGTGGGCGGGAGTATCGCCCAGATCAAGGCAACCATCGACAATACGCTGGCGAATATTCCGGGCATTATCTGCGACGGCGCCAAGATTTCCTGCGCGGCCAAGATTGCGTCGAGCATTGATGCGGCCATGATGGCCCACCACCTGGCCATGCAGGACAGGCAGTATGCGGCATATACCGGAATTCTCAAGGAAAATGCCGGGGAGACCATCAGCTGTGTGGGATATATCGGCAAGGTTGGCATGCACCAGACGGATAAGGAAATCATTAAGTTGATGCTGGGATAACAGAGTTTTTTTCCTTCCGCAGTTTCGGGAACGGAATGTTGGGAACAGTTCGGATAAAGTCGCCGGGCTGTTCCGTTTTTTTCCGAAGTGGGTTGTTGTTTGGCTTAGCCAAAGAAAGGGCGGGATGACAAAGAAAATCTTGCAGAATCCGGCTTTTTAAGGTATAGTTTTAAGGTATAGTGTTGAAAAGAAGAATATCAGAAGAATATCAGAGGAAAATTTGCAGGCGGAGCAGAAAGGATGTTGGAGACAGAACATGAAGAAGATACTGGATTTATTATCGGAAGAGATGGGAAAGGCATTTGAGGCGGCGGGCTATGACGCTTCCCTGGGCAGGGTGAGCATATCCAACCGGCCGGACCTGTGTGAATATCAGTGCAACGGCGCCATGGCAGGGGCAAAGAAATACAGAAAAGCGCCCATTATGATAGCAAACGAGGTGGCGGAGAAGCTTGGAGGCAGCAGTGTGTTTAAAGAAGCGGCGGCAGTGGCTCCCGGCTTCCTGAACCTCAGGCTTTCGGAAGGCTTTCTTCTGCAGTTGGTGGAGTCCATGCGGACAGAAACGAAATTTGGGTTGGAAATGCCTGAAAAACCGAAGAAACTTATGATTGACTACGGCGGAGCCAATGTGGCAAAGCCCCTTCATGTGGGTCATCTGCGCCCGGCCATCATCGGCGAGAGCATCAAGCGCATCAGCCGCTATGCGGGCCATGAGGTCATCGGGGACGTGCATCTGGGGGACTGGGGCACGCCCATCGGCATGGTGATCACGGAGCTGCAGGAGCGCAAGCCGGATCTGATTTATTTTGACGAAAGTTACCAGGGGGAATATCCGTCGGAGACGCCCATTACGGAGGCGGAATTCGCGGAGATCTATCCTCTTGCAAGCGCCAAGTCCAAGGAGGACGCGGAATTTAAGGCCAGGGCTTTGGAGGCTACCCGGAAGTTCCAGAAGGGCGTTCCCGGATACCGCGCCCTGTGGAAGCATATCGTGGATGTGTCCAAGGTGGATTTGAAAAAGAATTACGACAGCCTGAACGTGGAATTCGATCTGTGGAAGGGCGAGAGTGATGTGAACGATCTGATTCCCGAGATGGTGGACTATATGAAGAAGGGCGGCTGGGCCTATATCAGCGACGGCGCCCTGGTGGTTGACGTGAAGGAGGAGACGGACACCAGGGAAGTGCCGCCCTGTATGATTTTAAAATCCGACGGCGCTTCCCTGTACAACACCACGGACCTTGCCACCATCATGGAGCGCATGCGCCTGTACAGTCCCGACGAGATCATCTATATCACGGATAAACGTCAGGAGCTGTACTTTGAACAGGTATTCCGCTGCGCCCGGAAGACAAAGCTGGTGAAGCCGGAGACCGTGCTGAAATTCCTGGGCCACGGCACCATGAACGGCAGCGACGGCAAGCCTTTCAAGACCCGGGACGGCGGCGTCATGCGTCTGGACAATCTGGTGCGGGAGACACAGGAGGAGATGTACCGGAAGATCAGAGAAGGCCGGGAGATGCCGGAGGAAGAGGCGAAGACCGTAGCGGAGATTGTGGCCCTGTCCGCTCTGAAGTACGGCGACCTGTCCAACCAGGCCGCAAAGGACTATGTGTTTGATATCGACCGCTTTACTTCCTTTGAAGGGGATACGGGGCCGTATATTCTCTATACGATTGTACGTATTAAATCAATCTTAAATAAGTACACAGAACAGGGCGGCAGGACGGAAAATCTCACCCTTCTGGAAGCGGGAGGCACCTCGGAAAAGGAACTGGAGATGGCTCTGGTGCAGTTCGGCACCATGGTTCAGAACGCGGCCGAAGAGATTGCGCCCCATAAGGTGTGCGCCTATATCTATGACCTGGCCAATGCCTTCAATCATTTTTACCATGAGACCAAGATTCTGACGGAGGAAGACCTGGCAAGGAAAGAGAGCTTCATCGCCCTGCTGGCTTTGACCCGGGACGTACTGGAGACCTGCATTGACCTGTTGGGATTTGCTGCGCCGGAGAAGATGTAGTTCCGAGGGAAGCAGGTCTTCCGGGAGCAGATTGGAGGGCTTTTCCTGTGTTTTCAGAGCAAAATCAAAAGGAGTGAGCGTAACGTGAACGGGAACAATGGGGACTCCCGGGGCAGGGAGATGAAAAGGAGCTTAAACGGCAGGATATTGAGGAATACCCTGCTGAACATTTTTGTACTGGTGCTTGTATGCTGCGGAATTATGTGGGCGGCCATGCAGTCATTGGCCAACAACATTCTGCTGGACAGTTTACAGCCCATGGCCCGTCAGTCGGCCAAGACCGTGGAGGCCAATATCCATATGCTGGCGGACCGGATGATGAACCTGGCGGCAGACCCCCGGATGGCGGGAGAAGCTGACGGCGGCACAGGGGCAGAGGCGGAAGAGGCCCTCCGTGCCGGCCGGGAGCAGGTGCTGACGGAAGCGGCCGAGATTTATGAACTGTACACCATCGGGCTCTATGACCCGGAGGGACATCTGGTACAGGGAGTCAACACTGCGCCGGAGACGGTTGACAGTGCGTTTTTCTCCCTGCTTCAGGAGACGGACAATTTGACGACTGATTCATCTACAAGATTTCAGGACGGACTGGGCATCACCATGGGCATGCCGGTGAAGGCAGGCGGGGAGACTGTTCTGTATGTGGTAGGCGTCTATAAATACGATACCCTGAATGATGTCATCAGCAGCATTAATCTGGGCAGACACGGTATTGCCTACATGGCGAATCACGGAGGCGATGTAGTGGGGCATCCGGACCAGAATCTGGTTTTGGAGGGAAAGACCATGGAACAGCTGTGCGGGGGAGATCAGGAGGTTGCCGTCCGGGTGGTCAGCGACGAGACCGGCGCGGCAGAGTTCTCCGCGGAAGGGGAGACCATGCTTGCAGCCTTTTCCCCCGTTCGGGGAACCCAGTGGTCCCTGGTGATTCAGGTGCCCAAGGCGGATTACGGCTCCTATATCAACGGCGCTATTCTGGTGGCGGTGTCTGCAACCTTTGTGGTATTGGTGGTTTCCGTGCTGTTGGTGCTGCGCCTGGCCAGGTCCATCTCCCGTCCGGTGAAGAAGATGACGGACCGGATGGTGGCTTTGTCCGACGGGGATCTCCATACGGAAGTGGTCCGGATTCGGTCCGGGGACGAACTGGAAGTGCTTACCCGCACGTTGGGGGATACCGTGGAGAGCGTCAACCGTTACATATCGGATATTCAGCGGGTATTGACCCAGGTGGCGGAGGGAAATCTGCAGGTGGCGCCCCAGGTGGAGTACAAGGGAGACTTTATGCAGATTCAGGGAAGCCTCGGCACCATTCTCCGTTCCCTGAATGACACCATTCTGGGCTTCCGCTCTGCCGCTGACCGTCTGGCGGAAATGGCAGAGGAGCTGAACGGCCAGTCAGGGCAGCTGCATCGGGCGTCCATGGAACAGACCCGGTCTACGGAGGAACTGGTGGATGAGGTGTCCCATGTGAAGGAGAGTCTGGCAAGTGTGACGGAGAGCAGCAGTCAGACCCGGAGGAAAACGGAGGAAATTGCCCAGTGCATCCAGGAGGCGAACACGCGCATGGACGCGCTCTCCCAGGCCATGGACGATATCAGCGGCAACACCCGGAAGATTACCAAGATCGCAAAGGATATTGAAGATATTGCGTTCCAGACAGGCATTCTGGCGCTCAATGCATCCGTGGAGGCGGCCCGGGCCGGAAGCGCGGGGAAGGGCTTTGCCGTGGTGGCGGAGGAAGTCCGGCAGCTGGCATCCAGGAGCAGCGAGTCTGCCCAAAGCGCGGCGCAGATGGTGGGCAGTACCAAAACCATCATTGAGAACGGCGTGGAACTCACCGGAGCGGCAGCCAGTTCTTTTCGGGAGATATCTGCCGTCTCCGCCCAGATCAGCGATATTACGGATCAACTGGTGACGGCGGTTCAGGGACAGGAGAGCGCTTTGGTAATCATGGAGGAGCGGATCGGAACGATTTCGGGCATTGCGGAGAAAAATCTGCAGAATGCCGTGGGTACGGAGCAGTCCAGTTCGGTTCTGGCCAGAGAGGCGGAGGCCCTTCAGGACCAGGTGAAGCGATTTGTGGTAAAGGAGGGAAGGCGCAGATGAAAAGGATAGCAGGTATTGTACTGGCCCTGTTTGTCATGGGATTTCTGACGGCCTGCGGCAGCGGCCAGGCAGGTCTTCAGGACGGCTACTACACTGCCCAGGCTGCCGAGTACAGCCATGGATGGAGAGAATATATCACCATTATGGTGAAGGACGGAAGCATTGTGTCCGTGGAGTACAATGCGGAGAATGCCAGCGGATTTATTAAGAGCTGGGATACCGCCTACATGCAGTCCATGTTGGAGGTGACGGGCACCTACCCAAACCAGTACACCCGCTTTTACGCGGGACAGCTTCTGGAAAAACAGGGGGAGGGGGAGATCGATGCTCTTACCGGGGCCACTTCTTCCTACGGCTCGTTTCAGAAGCTGATGGCTGCGGTGATGGACCAGGCCGAAAAAGGAGATTCCAGTATCGTGTTTGTGGACACCGGACATTGAGTGTTCAGGCCCAGGGCTGCTGCTCTTGTTTGCAGACAGCGGAGGCAGGCGTGTGATGCCCGTAGTATCATGTATTTTCCAGAGATCTCCTATTTCAAAACATATGTTCTGTATGCTATGATAGAGGCAGCATCCATGACAGAGGAGGTGTTGATCTTGGAAAGCATACTGTGTGTCAATATTCCGGTGCAGATGATTTCCTGTACCGATACCGACGGAAAAATTACGCCCATGAGATTCCGGTTCCGTGATAAAACAGGGGAACTGGTTACCGTTACCATAGAGAAAGTGCTGTCCGAAGACCAGGACAGGAATCGGGTGGGAGTGAATTTTTCCTGTGCAGCCGTGGTTTCCGGAGCCAGGAGAACATTCACTCTCTGGTATAATTACTTTGCCCACGAATGGCATCTGTCCCGTCTTCATGTCTGACTTCCGCATCTCCGAACAGCTCTCCCTTGATGGAAAACAGGTATTCCATGGGGAGGGCTGTTCCGTCCGTAAAAACAATCTGCCCGGTGGATTCGTCTATGTTTTTGATCCTGCCCCGGAGAGAGGCATAGGTTCCGCCTGTCTTTTTCTCATCCGGCTGAAAATAGGAAATCTCGCATTCCGGCCGCAGGGCCAGATGTTCCCGAATCATGAGAAGCTGTTGGTTCAGCTGCGCCTTTCTGTCCTCGTCCAGTTCCGCAAAGCTGTCTGTCAGCCGGGCGGTTTCCTGTATGGCCGCTTCATGTCCGGTAAGGGCGGCAAAGGGCATAAACTGCGCTGCCCGGTTCATTGGCGGCATCTGGGGATGGTTTTTGGATACATGGTGAGGCAGATGGATGATATCGTCATATTTGTGACTGTTCTGTGTGTTCATGCCTTATGTCCTCCAATCTGATGATTGCGCTCCATGGCCGTGGCTCCTTCCTGCAGGTTCATGCCTTTGAGAATGGCGTTTTTCCCGAATTTCTTTTTGATGGACAGCATGGCTTCCTGGAGCTTTCTTTCTCTGGAAAGTCTTTCCTCTTCTTCCTTTCGTTCCCTTTCCAAAGCGGCATAGTCCGTAAACAGGTCCAATTGCTCAAACTGTTCTTTGGCTGCCGCCTGGGTCTCGTCCACCAGATGGTTTGCAGCAATCGTCACACGGCGGATCAGCAGCCCCGGGTCAACGATCCGGTCATACAGCTCCATGACGGCATCCGTTATAATCCGGGTGGAGGAAGTCTGCCGCTTCAGATTGGCGCTTCCGTTGGCGTGTTTCGGGACTTTTCTCCCATAGTGGTCTGTGATGATCTGCCCCTTGTAGTTTTTTCGGATTTCCGGATTGGTAAGGTTGTCAATGTCATAGCCGATGGTGAGAACCATCTGGTCCGTTACCAGTTTCTTTTCCACCAGATCAAGGACAAGGAGGTCCGTCATTTCCCGTACAATCAGCTTTCCCTTTTCGGCATCGTAGGGACAATGCAGGACCTGGCCGGAGCTGACGCTGTTGGTCTCCGGCTTATAGGCCTTGATCTGGGCAATGGTAGCAGGCTCCCATCCCCAGGCATGGTCAATCAGAAGCTCCGCGTTGACGCCGAACATCTGATACAGAAGCTCCTCATTGTGGTAATCCCTGTCCGAACCCACAGAGCAGCGCGCAATATCCCCCATGGTGAAAAGCCCGGCGGACTCCAGTTTTTTCCGGTATCCGTGGCCCACTCTCCAGAAATCGGTGAGAGGCCGGTGGTCCCACAGCAGCCTCCGGTAACTCATTTCGTCCAGTTGGGCGATGCGGACACCGTGACTGTCGGGATCTACATGCTTTGCCACAATATCCATTGCAACCTTGCACAGATACAGATTGGTGCCGATGCCGGCGGTGGCTGTGATTCCCGTGCTGTCAAGAACGTCCAGGATAATCCTGGAGGCCAGTTCCCTGGGCGTCATGGCATAGGTTTTCAGATAATGGGTCACATCCATGAACACTTCGTCAATGGAGTATACATGGATGTCTTCAGGGGCAATGTATTTTAGATAAATATTGTAAACGATGGTGCTGTATTCCAGATAAAAGGCCATTCTGGGAGGCGCGATAATATAGGAAAGCTCCAGTTCCGGATGGGCTGCAAGCTCTGCGGCGGAGTAGGAAGAACCTGTAAACTGCCTGCCGGGCGCTTTGCTTTTCCGTTCAAGATTCACTTCCCTTACCCGCTGCACCACTTCAAACAGCCTGGCCCGCCCGTGGATGCCATAGCTTTTCAGGGAGGGCGACACCGCCAGACAGATGGTCTTCTCTGTCCTTTGGCTGTCTGCAACCACAAGATTTGTGGTGAGAGGGTTTAACTGCCGTTCCGTGCATTCCACGGAAGCATAAAAGGATTTCAGGTCAATTGCAATATAAGTGGGGCTGTCCATGGGTGTTCCTCCTAATACAGTTGCTGCGCGACTTTGTAACAGTTCAGACAGGGCGCTGAACTGTTACGAGAATGCACACAAAACGCGAAAAGAATGCGTTTTGGCGCCCGCAAGTCTCGCAAAATTGCACAGAGCGCAATTTTGACTTCGCGAGAGGGGCTGTCTGAACTGTTACGCGACTTACCGTCCAACCAAGAGTATTACTTATAAATACTTGACATTTCTTGGTTGGAGTGTATATTTCCAGTCATGATTTGCGGCGCAGGTACCTTTTATCGGAAGTGAAGGGTATGCTTCCGATAGGGTTCATTATTTTATTATAACAGAATGTTTGTTCGATTGCAGTATTATTTTTGAAATATTTTGGATATTTTTCCGTCACTGTGAACGGAGTAAACAGTAATATTTTTCCACAGGAGGGGATTGTATATTCCGAAAATGTATTTGATGGACTTCATATTTAATGATATACTGTAATATAGAATACGCGAAGAGGGAATGGCCCAAAATGAAATTTGAGTGGGATGAAGATAAGAATATCCTTAATAAAGAAAAACATAAAATTTCTTTTGAAACAGCAGCATATGTGTTTGATGATCCCTATTATATTGAAATGTTTGATTTTGAGCATAGTTTTGACGAGGATAGATATATTGCGATAGGAAAAGTCGGAGAAGTTCTGTTTGTAGTATTTACAGAACGGAGAGAAACGATTCGGCTCATTTCAGCCAGACTTGCAACAAATGCAGAAAGGGAGCTTTATTATGACCAAAACATTCATTATTGAGAGTGGACAAAAACCCACGGAAGAGCAGCTGAAAGAAGTTGAAGAGGCGAAAAGAAATCCGATTCATTTTGATGAGGATTGTAAAGAGCTGTCACCGGCGATGATGAAAGCATTTAAGAGTGCAGTTGTACAACGAAACCGTAAGAAAAAAGCCTAAAGTAAGAACTGCATAATGAAACTGCACAGGGGAGGGAAACGGCTGCCCGTTTCCCTCCGGAGTTTTTGTGCGCAGGCCCGTGCACAAAGTACGACTCCTCGTACCTGGAAGTTTGTCGTTAAAGCGGCGCACGGGCCGCGCGGCGAGCAGGAATAAAATCTCCCTTGCTCAATTACTGCTCAAAAAAAATCATTCTCCCGGAACTGCAGGGAGTACAGTTGTTTGTAGGTGCCGTCGGCGTCCATCAGTTCCTGGTGGGTTCCCCGTTCCATAATACGTCCGTTTATGACTACGGCAATCTCGTCCGCGTTGCGGATGGTGGAGAGACGATGGGCTACCACCAGGGTGGTGCGGCCCCCGCCCAGTTCGTCCAGGGCCTGCTGCATCAGCACTTCGGTGGTATTGTCCAGGGCACTGGTGGCCTCGTCCAGAATCAGAATGGCGGGATTTTTCAAGAATACCCGGGCGATGCTAAGGCGCTGCTTCTGGCCGCCGGAGAGCTTGACGCCCCTTTCGCCGATTTCCGTGTCATAGCCCTTTTCCAGGGTCATGATGTAATCGTGGATATTGGCCCGGCGGGCTGCCTCATAGACTTCTTCCTGGGTGGCGTCAGGGCGTCCGTAGAGGATGTTTTCCCGGATGGTGCCCACGAAGAGGAACACGTCCTGCTGTACGATGCCGATATTGCGGCGGACGGATTCCATGGTCAGGCTGCGGATGTCCTGGCCGTCGATAAGGATGGAGCCGTCGCCTTCCTGGATTTTATAGAAATTGGGCAGCAGATGGCAAAGGGTGGTTTTTCCGCCGCCGGAAGGGCCAACCAGTGCCAGTTTGCGGCCTTTTTCCAGGCGCAGGTTGATGTTGTGGAGTACCTCCTTGGAGGGATCGTAGGCATAGGTGACGTTCTGAAATTCAATGACGCCCTGCACATTGGTGAGTTCCTTCGCGTCAGGGGCGTCTGTTTCCGGCGCCTCGTCCATGATTTCCACAAACCGCTTGAAGCCGCTGACGCCGTTCTGGAACTGTTCCATAAAGCCGATGAGGGTGTTCACCGGATTGATGAACAGGTTCACGGAGACGATAAAGGTGGAATAATCCCCGAAGGATATCCTGCCGTCATACAGGAACAGGCCTCCTGCAATGAGGATGAACACATTGAAGATATCCGTCACAAAGGCAGTGGAAGAGTGGAACTGTGCCATGGCCCGGTAAGCCCGGCGGGAGGCATCCACAAACTGCCTGTCACCCTCCCGGAATTTCTCCACCTCCCGGGCGCTGTTGGTATAGGCCTTGGTGACGCGGATGCCGGTGACGCTGCTCTCCACGGCGGCATTGATGGTGGCGTTGCTCTTGCGGCGATCGTCAAAGGCACGGCTCATGGCCCGGCGGAAGTGCAGGGTGACCACCACCAGAACCGGAACACAGGCAAAGATAATCAGGGTCAGGATGGGATCGATCAAAAACAGGTAGGCAAAGGACAGCAGGATCATCACCGAGCTGATGAGCAGGTTTTCCGGGCCGTGGTGGGCCAGTTCGCAGACCTCGAAGAGATCACTGGTGATGCGGGTCATGATGCGGCCGGTTTCGTGGTTGTCGTAAAAGGTAAAGGGCTGTTTCTCCAGATGTGCGAACAGATCCTGGCGCATCTGGGACTGCATCTGCACGCCGATGATATGGCCGTAGTACTGCACGAAAAAGCGCAGCAGCATGCGGACTATGTACAGGGTAAGCACCACCAGGCCCGCAATGACAATGGTGGAGTACATTTTTTCCGGGATATAAATATTGAGCATCTTGTTGGTCACGATGGGGTATACCATGCCGATAACGGAGATGAGCAGGGATGCCAGCATGTCCAGGGCAAGCATCTTTTTGTGCGGTTTGTAGTAGTAAATAAAACGTTTTAACATGAATTCAGTCTTCCTTTCCTCTTTTTTCCGGCGGTACATAGGATTTGCAGCGCAGATATTCCGACTCCGGGCAGCCGTAGAACGGGCCGTCACAGGGCCTGCGCTGTATGGTCCGGAGCTGTTCCAGTTCGGCGATAACCTGGCCCAGTGCATCCTTGTCCAGACGGTAATGGGTGTAATAGCCTTTTTTGATGCCGTGCACCAGACCTGCCTCACGCAGGATTTTCAGGTGTTGGGACACCGCGGATTCGGACAGGCCGCTTTTTACCGCCAGTGCGCGGACACAGTAGCTCCGGCAGGACATCAGCTGCAGCAGCTGATATCTTCTGGGCTCTCCCAGGGCCTTCAGGATTTTTTCATCCACATTTCGTTTCCTCCATTCTGTAAAAAAGTAAGAAACCGGATACCGCCGGGCAGCACCCGGGGTACGGTTCTGTTACACCAAAATATTATACCAGATGAAATTAAATTAGCAAGCACTGAATTAAACTGCATAACGCCAAAATTTACCGTACTGCACTGGTTAAACGTATATGGTTGGCGTTATGCAGTCGGG
>OFFK01000688.1_pt1 | contig 28177 bp, 28 predicted proteins | sample 1521361 | NCBI WGS metagenome assembly OFFK01 (sample SAMEA3504096, study PRJEB24116) | mouse gut metagenome | biome: mouse gut; feature: mouse-associated habitat; material: faeces | place: Denmark | collected 2011 | reverse complement strand
CGCCCATTCTGCCAGTTGGTTATAATGGTTTGCTTTTTGAAGCCCTCGCTCCATATTTTACCCCCCAAAAAAGAAAATACTCCGATTACATGTAGTGCTGGATACTACCTGAGAGTACACGGCACTACACCAGACTCTATTGTATTTTCTCATTTCCTCTCAGTTCTGGCAAGGCGTGGGGAAGTTTGACGCTTACATTTGAATAGGGCTATTGCAAATGGAAGTGTTGATAATATTGGAACTACTAATGTTTCATATTATTACGATGTTGCAAGCATTGAAACACATATTGCTGAAATTGTTGGTCAGTATAGAAAAATGCAAGAAACAATCCATGAAGAAGCGGAATATTACCGTTCTCTTGGATATGCTGATACCAGCGATGAAGTTAGCGAACTGTCTGATCTTTGGTGGGACTACTACGATAAAATTGCTGAAACTGCTGCTAATGCTTGGCAACAGGTAGTAGATAATGCCAATGATGCTCTTGATAGAATTACAGGTATATATGATACTTTAAAGGATGCCGCTCAAGAGTATGCGGATAGTGGGTTCATCACTATTGATACATTGCAGGAGATTTGTTCTTGGGGTGTTCAGTATCTTGCTTATCTGAAAGATGAAAATGGACAGTTAGTTATCAATGAGGATTCGATCCAGAAGGTTATTGCAGCACGTACAGAACAGATGGCGGTTGAAACTGCGCTTAGTTATGTTCAGCAAATTCGTAGTGCGATTGAGCGCAACGAAATTAGCGAACTGATGAATCTAACGATGGCAACCGAATTTACCACAAATGCAACATGGGATTTGGTTTATGCACAGTTGAAGTTGCTGAATGTGTCTGGTGATCTTAACGATACGATGTATGCTGGAGCGTTGCAGAATATCAACAATCTTCGTGCGCTGTCTGGTATTGCAATTACCAGTATTGGCAAAGTTGAAGGTTCGGTCAAGGAGGCCAATGAGTCAGCTAAAAAGGCTTTGCAGGAGCAATCTGATTATCTTGATGATTTGCTGAAATATGTCATGGCTATGATTAAGCAGGAAGTCAAGAATCAGGTTGAAGCCCTTGAAAATCAAATTGACAAGATGAAAGAGATTGTCGATTTGCAGAAAAAGTCTTTGGATTTGGAACGTGAAAAGGATGAATATTCTAAGAACGTTGCTGAAAAGACAAAAGAACTTGCCAAACTTCAACAACAGCTTGCTTTGCTTGAATTGGATGATAGTCGTGAATCGTTGGCGAAACAGGCAAAGTTGCGTGAAGAAATCGCAGATTTGTCAAATGATTTAGCTGACGATCAGGCTGACCATGCCTATGATGCGGCAAGTGATATGCTTGATGATATGGCTGATGCTTATGAAAAAGAAAAGCAGAAGGAAATTGAGGTGTTGGAAAACACCATTTCTTCTGAAGAAAAATTGTATCGGCTTGCCATTGAGCGTATTGAAACGCAATGGGATACACTGTATCAGCAGCTTCTTGATTGGAACTATGAGTATGGTACAGTTACCAACAATGAGATTACTGCTGCTTGGGATGCAGCCTGTATTGCTGTTCAGCAGTATGGCAGCTATCTCAATGCGATACTTGAAACCCAGCGACAGCTTGCGGCACTGGAGGCCAGTTCAAGTTCTTCGAGTAGCAGTAGTACAATCATTGGTGGCACTGGTGGAACGACCGGAACTAATACCACACCTAATGTAATTGGAAATTCTGGACAGTATGATACCAGTGGTGGGCAGGAAACGGAAAACGCTCATAATATCATTAAGCGGATGTATGCGAATAGTCAAGCGTGGGCTTCGTCCAGTCCTGAAAAGCGTACTGCGATGCACGAGGAAAATAAGTCTTTGGCAGCACAGCTTAGTAGATACGGTATTATTGCTGTTACTGATGGTTCAAGCTGGTATGTAGATAGAATCGGCGGAGCATTGTTGTATGATAAGTATAGAAAGTATACCTATCATACTGGTGGTATCGCTGGTGACGATTCTACATTAAAGCAGGACGAGTTATTTGCGAAGCTGAAAAAGGGAGAAGCTGTACTGACAGAAGCGCAGCAGGAACCAATTTATCAAGCACTTGATTTTGCAGAAACCATGTTAAGTAGATATGGTAAACTGTTTAGTTCTATGTCTGACACTGATATGATTGGTGGTAGGATGCAGGAACAAATTAAACAGGATACGCAACAGGCTCAAAGTGCTGTTCAGAATAGTAATATGGCTAATGAGTTCAACATCACACTTCCTGTTCAAGTATTACAGAAACTTGATGATGCTGAAATTCAAAGTCTTACCAATAAGATTAGCAAGTATACAATCAATGAACTTGATGAAGTATTTGGATTGCGTGGTAAGCGAAGTTTCAGACGTTAAACTAAAATGGGGCAAGATTATTTCTTGTCCCATTTACTATATTAGAAAGGAGGTCATCATTTGGTTATTAATTTTGCAAAGATTGATTTGCGTAAACGTCCCAATTTTATTGTGAGAAATTTTGATGGAACTGCAATCGGAGTTCTTGGGAATATTTTGCGTCCGACTGCGCAAATTCGATATAATGAAGTATCCGAGATTGAATTTGAATATCCAAAGTACGTAAATGGGAAGAAATTAAACGAATATGATCTTCTAACTGGAATGAGAATTATTGATGTAGATGGATTTGGACAATTTGTATTGCATAATCCAGAGGAAACGGATGATGGAGTGAAATCAATTAAAACTTGTTCTGGATATTCTTTGGAGTATGAGTTTACCAACAAGAGTATTTCATTAGAAGAAGGAACATATAATTTTTGGAATCCATTTACACCAGACAGTACAATATTAGGAATTATTCTTTCTGAAATGCCTTCTTGGAGTCTTGGAACAGTTTCAAATCGCTTGATTGGTAAATATCGAACATTTAGTGTTGATGGTAAGTCAATTTATGATTTTATGAAATCCGATTTGGAAAAGACTTATGAATGTGTTTTTGATTTTGATACTTATAATCGCAAAATTAATGTTCGCAGTACATATGATGCTATCCCAACTAAGCCAGTGTATATTGCAACAACTAATCTTGCAAAAGAAATTGTAGTCGAAGAAGATATTGATGATTTGTTTACAGTGCTTGATGTAAATGGTGCTGACGGGGTTGATATTCGTAGTGTGAATCCAATGGGGGAGAATAAAATCTATAATTTGGATTCATATATGACTGAGGAATACTTTTCGCCAAGTATAATTTCAAAATGGAATAGATGGAAAGTGACCTTTGACGGTTATCAGACACTTTACTATTCTCTTGTAGTAGCACAGAATATGCAGATTTCTCGTTATTCTACTGAAAGTGCTGTTCTAACTGATTTGCAAGGTGAATTAACAGCATTGGAGTCAAAGAAAGCGGCATTAATTCAAGCTGTTGCTATGGATAGTAAAATGCAATCACAGTTAAATACTACAAATTCTGAAATTCGTGCAAAAGAAAATGAAATCAGTTCTCAAAAGAATTTGCTTACTCAAATTCAAAATCAGGTCAACAACTATACAAGCCAGTTGAAACAGATTAACAAAGAAACTGCATTTTCCTCGTTTTTTACAGATAATGAATTGAAGATTTTAGATAGATATTTTAAGTGTGGCTCTTTAACTGATAGTTCGTTTGTAGCGAGTAGCGTAGATAGTTATTCGGCAGAATCAAGTATAACACGTGGAATTTCTGCTGCGTTTAACTTGAGTAACTGCACAACAGTAAGACGATCAACATATACAAGTGATATTACATTTTATACTATTCGTGGTGGTGATATTAATGTAAATAACACACAGCTTAAATTAAGTTCAGAAATTGTTAATGGAACGCTTCAAGTTAATCGTGATAATACATTTGTTATGTCTCTTTATCTTGGTCGTGGCTCTATTAATGGCGAGAGTTTCCCAAGCGGAACATTATCATTAACTGGAAGATTATATACCAGTGTGTCTTATACAGATACGTCATTACGAATTAGTACATCTTCTACAACGGCCTATATGACATATGAAGTGAGTGAATATCAAAGAATGTCTATTGCATGGGATTTATATGAATATGGAAAAGAAGTTCTGGATAAGAAATCATCTGCCGTATATCATTTTTCTGTGGATAGTTCTAACTTTTTTGCTATAGATGATTTTATTTCTTTTGCAAAAGAGTTTACATTAGGTGAGCGCATTTATCTTCATATAGGCATGGGTGTTATTGAACCTATTGTAACCGGTGTGGAAGTAGAGTTTGATGATCTTACAGCACTTGAACTTGAATTTGCAAGTGATTTTCAGGTTAAAAATGGGAAGTTTAGTTGGCTTGATAATTTGGATCAGTCTGTGTCTATCAGTAAGACTTTGGATTTTAACCAGTTTAACTACAGTAATTTTGTAAATAGTGGAGCAAATACGAACATCAAAAAGTTTATGGAGTCTGCTCTTGATACTATGAAGAACATGATTCTATCTGGTACGCATAATGAGATTACTATTGACCAAGCTGGTTTGCGTTGTCGTAAATACGATGAGGCCAGCGGAGGTTATAGTCCAAAGCAAATTTGGATGGCTCATAATGCTCTAATGTTTACAAATGATGGTTGGAATTCTGCGACCATTGGTATCGGTGAATTTGTGGATAAGAATTTAGGATCATTGTATGGTATTGTTACTCCTGCTTTGGTAGGAACAATTCTTGCTGGTAATAATCTTATCATTGAAAGTGAAAAGACAGATGGCGGGATCGCCGTATTCAAGATGGATGGAGAAGGTGCTTCGCTTCATAATGCTTCATTTAATCTGTATGGCAGTTCTGGCGGCAGAATTGATTTAGGGGCTGTATTTGGTATTGTTGGTGGTGGCGATAAAAATACAATGTTCTACTATAATTCTAAAGGTCAACCGACAGGTGTAAGGACTGAGAAAGGTCGTAGTGTTACCAGAATTAGCAGCTTATCATCTGGAGATGTGCCAAATGCAAATTTCTGGATTGATATGTATGGAGATGTGTACTTGAAAGGTACGATTGATGCTGTTTCTGGCATCTTTCGTGGTTCGCTTGAAGTTGGTGGCCCTACCGCATTTCGTGTTGATAAGCAAGGGAATTTGAGTATTGGTGGCACAGCCACAAATCCTAATTTTTATGTTGATGCAAATGGTAATATGAAGGCCAAAAGTGCAGATATTAAAGGTCGTGTTGATGCTTCATCCTTGTATATTGGTGGGAAAAACATTTTAACAAATACAAGTGGCAGTAATCATTTAGCTACTGGTTCTTCAAAGATTGATTCGGACTATCTTGATTTATATGGCATTACTATTCGGAATAAGAATACGAATGGCGTTACTTTCCAAGTATCTGATTCTGGAGTAGTTACTATCAATGGCAATATTACTATGGGTGCTGGATCAGTTATTAATTGGGCAACCGTAGATCAGTCTGGAGAAAATCCACAAGTAACATCACTTAGAAATACTGTTAATAATCAGATAAGTGGTTTGCAAACAGATATGTCCAATATGCGTTATGATATGAACCATCAATTCAATATTATTAATCAGGATATTGATTATAGAATGTCATGGATGCGTGATGATATTAATGATATTGAATATAATTTGAGACTTGTTCAAGATAATATGCTTTCAAATTGGGAAGTACAAAATATTGCAAGTACAGTCATTACAAACAAATTGATTCAGGCTCCAACAATTCAAGGTGCTTACATTCAAGGTGGTACTATGCAAGGTGTCCGTTTCTATCTCGGTTCATTTGGGTCAATTTATGATGGATATGGTAGTGATGGTGTAAGAAGAACAGATTTAGTTTATATTGAATCATCACGAGGCATTGCAATAGCTGCAAGCGAAGGAATGCGTCTTGAGGCTGGTGGAGGTCTTTGGCTGAACTGTGATGTTCATGTAAGAGTTGGTGGCAGATGGACTACTTTAGATGAAGCACTTTCAAAATAGGGAGGATAAAATGATTGAGAAAAAGGTAAACAAAATGAGTATGGATGAAATTCGTAATAGGATTGAAGCAGTTTGTAGAACTCTTGATACTATTACTGTTACAGGTATTCAAAATGCTGGAAACTTAACAGGCTGCTATTCTATTCTGAATGATATTCTGTTGGCTTTCCCTGATATTCCTGTGGAGGAACAGCAAAAACCTGATTAAATGATTGTGAGGTGAGTAGATGGGGTTTATTGCAAAAAAGTTTTCGTTTAATCGGATTCCGTGTGAACATTTTGGACTTCGGATTTATGATATTGACGGAAACACAAATGAAGCTACTCCCTTTGCCAGTACAGGTGAATTGCAGACTGATGTGATTCCGTCCAAGGGACGGACTTTTTTATATGGTCGTTCATATGAAAGTCCGCTGGAATTTAACTTAGTGTTTGGCCTTGATCCATCTGAGGTGTTAAATATGCACGAGTATTTGGATCGTTATGAAATTAATGCGGTTGCAAATTGGCTTGCTGGACATAATGAGTATCATTGGTTGGAAATTGAACAACCAGATTTAGAAATGATTCGGTATCATTGTGTAATTAGTGAATTGACACCTATTCAATTATCATGGTTGCCGTGGGCGTTTACTGCAAAAGTAACGTGCGATTCACCATATGGCTATATGTTTCCTAAGAATTTTCATTATTCTTGTTCAGGAACATCAAATATTCAACTGATTAGTCGTTCTACTATTAATCAGTTGTATTATCCAAAAATGGAAATTCAATTAAACGGCAGCAATACAATTTCAATAGTTAATCAATCTTGTGGTAATTCAGAGTTGAAATTCTCTGGATTACCACAAAGTCATTTCTTGACAATTTCGGTTGATAATGATTTGTGTAAAATTGAATCTTCTGATAATGCCTACTCTAATTTATATCAGTATTGTAATTTTAACTGGTTCCCATTGAAAAGGGGGATGAACAAAATCCGAGTAACAGGAAGTTGTATTTTAGATTTTATTTGCGAATTTCCTGTGGACTGTGGAGGGTGATTTATGAGACACGATATTTATACAATGCCAGAAGTAGTATTCGTTTCAGGCCAGTCAAATACCTTTCATTGGCATTTGTTCACAATGAGCCATGCTCCATTTAATGCGGATGGATGCACAGGTAACTTTGCTGTTGTGGATTATTCTGATCAAACTGGCGATCCGTTAATTTCAAAACCTCTCAAATTCCTTATTGGCGACAATGAAGTGAAAAATGTTGCTGCTGTTGATTTAGAACCTCGTGAGACTTTGGGATTACACGGAAAATATATTTATCAAATCACTATCAAAGATGTTGATGGAGAAGCAGAAATTCCTAATCAGGGATTCTTGCTAATTACACATAACATCAATGAAAGTTTTTTGAAATAGAACAATCAAAAAATATTATGAAAGTGAGGTTGAGAGTAAGATATGACTTCTACATATTTTCTGAACTGTATTATGGGCAATGTTTTTCAAACAAAACTGAGTCCGGGTTTGCCAAGTAAAGTGTATCTTGGTCTGAGTTCTTCGGCCCCTGATGTAGATGGTTCTGGTGCGACTGAACCTTTGGCATCTGCTGGCTATTCTCGTGTGGAACTGAATTCTTTAGACGTTCCTACGAATGGCGTAATTACTAATAAGAGTGAAATTTCTTTCCCTGAGAGTTCTGCAAGTTGGGGTACGGTGACGCATTTCGTTTTGTATGATGCTCCTGTAAATGGCAACTTGCTTATGTTTAATGTATTGTCACAGGCTCGTAGTGTTGAACAGGCGACTATTGTTATGGTTAATGCTGGCAGCTTAAAGTTGACGCTTGCTAATCCAGCGGCCCCATCTGTTCCTAATCCGTAAAATCATTCAAAGAAAGTAGGTGAGAAGATTTGCAATCATTTGATGTATATTTAAAACAACGGCTCACCGAAATTGATGTTATTATCACACAGTTGGTTCAGAGAGATTCATTTTCTATGTATGATTTGCTTTATCTGTTTTGCTCTATGGATGAAATTGAAGTACGTAAAAGTTTGAAGATTGATACTTCAATGACTATAGATTCACAGTTAGACAACATCTTAGAAATTGTCGCTGAAAAAATTCGCAATGAATTATATTTAGACGTTGATATGGAATTGCTTAATCAGGTAATTACAAGTGGAGAAACAGAAATGGTTTCATTTGCAAGTGAACTTGATATTACAGAAAAAAGTTTTACTGGCATTGATTCTTCTCTGGAGATTTCTGTTGATGAACTTGATTATTATATCGCTCATTCATTCGGCAATGTTGAGTTTGATATGACACTACTGGCAAACGAACTTGATACAATAAAATATAGTTTTGAGAAGATTTTAAGTGATTTAGAATTGTCTGCTGATGTAAACTTTACAAGTTTGAAAGATGCTGGAGAAAATAACTTTGATATATTTTTAGATGTAGACCCAACAAATATTTTCTATTTACTTACAATAGCTGGCAAAGATACATTGTATTTAAGTGCATCTCCTATTGAAAAGTATATTTTGAAAAAGGTTTTGTATGGTGTTGAATCTGAACTATATTTAAGTGCAAGTACAGATGTTGATTGGCAACTGCAAAAGTTTATTGAAGTAGAAAACTCTCTTAGCTTGCTGGCAGATATGACGGATGTATTGATTCAACTTATTTCAGTTCAATCGGAAATGTATGTAGACTGTATGGCAAGAGCAGGACTAAAACGTTATCGGTTGTTATCAGAAATGGATGAACATACTTTGAGTGATTTTGATGACATGACTTTAGAGGAAGTCGATTATGTGATACTTACAGAATAACATAAAGAACTCGATTTATAAAAGGTGGTGAAATAATGGTAAGAAAACAAGGTGGATTGATCCATCAAAACTTTGCAGCAAACGAGAATGTTGTAGATCGTTGTTTAGCACAAGTTAAAAAGGTGGAGCCAACTTCACGTGCTGACAAATTATATCACATCACCATGAAAACAGCGGCTTATACAGAATTTCTTATGGATGGTTTTGAATATACCACGGATGGGTTAGGCAATTTTTCAAGTATTGCTCTTGGCGGCACAAATACAGCAGAAATTCATGAAGTGAAATTTAAAAAACCTGTAAGTGATTGTGTCATCTGTTTTATTTATTAAGGCGGTGATGCGATATGTCAATGGCTTATGGTTTCTATTGGGGTGTATTCTATCCGCAATTTAGTCCTCCTTATGAGCCGCCCGGAGGTGGTGATGAACCTGTCGTTTCTGGTAGCTGTTTTGCTCCAGTTGGACAACCAGAGGATTATAAGGGATTTCTTTACCAAACCGCTGAGTTACGTTCAGATTATATTCTGTATGCCTAAAGGGAGGCGGTGATTGATTAGATGAATTTTGTTTATGAATTATTGAGAGCAGGATCGACACCAACTGATTCTGACTCTGGTGCAGAAGTTGCCCGTAAGGTCAACGACAATTTCAAAAAGGTACAAGATAAGTTTTCAGAAATTGATAAATCAATCAAAGATGGTGTCGCTGCCGATGTTCCCATTGGTGACGCAACCACGGCTGGTATTGTGAAATCCAGTAATGCCGAAAACAAAGTATCTATTGATAAAGATGGTACAATGGAGGTTTCTTCGTTGAACGTCAATAAGCTGAAACAGGATGATGGCGATTATATCATTCTTGATGGCAATATTTAAAATTTTTAGGAGGTAATTGATTATGGCTACTACAAAGACTATTAATGTTCAGTATAAACTTCGTGGTGATACTCTGGCTAATTTGGAGGCCAAGAATGCTGTCTATGCTGTGAATGAGCCTATTGTGGTTCTGATTCCTGCTGATGCTGACAATGGCACTAAGGCCGCAACTTTGCTGAAGATGGGTGATGGCACTACTGTTTTTAAAGACTTGCCCTATATTACTGCGCTGGCTGGTGACGTTCCTGAGTGGGCAAAGGCTGAGACTAAGCCTGAATATACCGCAGAGGAAATTAAGAATATTGACAGTTATATTGCTGGTAAAGTGCAGGATACCGATACGCAATATAAGCTGGAGCAGGATGCTACCGATCCGCACATTCTGATTCTGTCTGCAAAGGCTTTGGCTGACGAGGACTATACTGAGGTTGTTCGGATTACTACTGCCGATACCAAGTATACTGCTGCTGATGGTTCTGTGACTGTGGATGCCGATGCTAAGACTATTGGTGTGAATGTATCTGCTGAAGCTAATAATGGTTTGGAGAAAAAGACTGACGGCCTGTTTGTGAAGGATCATGAGATTGATGTTGTCAAGAAGGCTACTGCTAATGATGGTTACATTGCTACTTATCAGGTGACAGTTGACGGGACTGCTGTTGGTGCAGATATTAATATTCCAAAGGATTATCTGGTGAAGTCTGCTAATATTAAGGTGGTCGCTACTGCTGATGATCCTTATACTGGTGCTGCTGTTGGAGATAAGTACATTGACTTTGTTGTGAATACTGTTGATGGTACTGACAATGAGAGTCATATTTATCTGTCTGTTCAGGATTTGGTTGACGAGTACACCGCTGGCGATGGCATTGATATTTCTGATACTAATGTCATTTCTATTAAGCTGGGTACTAATGCCAATGGCCTGAAGGTTGGTGCTAACGGTCTGGAGTTGGACGAGGCAGTTGCTAACGGTGATGATGGCACTGGTGGTTCTGCTGGTGCTATGTCTGCTGCTGATAAGACTAAGATTGATGGTGTGTCTGAGGGCGCAACTAAGGTTGAAGCCTCTGAGACTAATGGTAATGTGAAGGTCGATGGTGTTGAGACTACGGTTTATACGCTGCCTGAGACTGTTGTGCATGATACTGACACTATCATTCTTGATGGCGGTAATGCGTAATTAATAACGCTAAATTAGGGAAGGCGTTTGATGCCTTCCCTATTCTTATTTCTAAAAGAAAGTGAGGGTGAAAAAGAAAATATGGCTGAAAAGGTTATGAAAGTTGGTGCAATCCAGCAACGGCGTGATACTGTTGCGAATTGGACAGCTAAAAATCCTATTCTTTTAGATGGTGAACAGATTACGGTAGTTTTTGAAGATGGTAAGACACGTCATAAGACAGGATATGGCGGCAAACGATATAGTGAGTTGCCTTTTGATGGGGCTGAAAGTTGTGAGCCAAGTGAAACAGTAAGTGCTACTTTACTGGCAAGTGCTTGGGTAAATGGACAACAGACTGTATCTGTGGCTGCTGTTATGGCTGATCAAAATGGCTATGTTACTCTGCCACAAGCATTCAGTGACGCACAGTATGAAGCTGTGGTTGGTGCTGAAATGTTTGTAACTGCTCAAACAGATGGTTCCATTACAATTTCCTGCCGTGGTGATACACCACAAATTGATATTCCTATTCTCATCACTCTGCTTGGTTAATTCAAGGAAGGGTGGTGTTTTATTTTGAGTGAAACTAAAAATTATAATCTGGCCCTTACAACTGATGACCAGACTAAATTTAAAGAATGGCGTGAAACCATCAATGGTAATTCAAATTCTAATATGGAGAAAATTGATACCGCCCTTGGTGAAAAGGCCAATCTTAGTGTAGCAATTAATGCTACGTTGCTTGCTTCTGCTTGGAGTGATGATTCACCTTATACACAAACTGTTACCGTTGAAGGGTTGAAAGCAGATAGCAACGGTGTGATTAGTATTGCACAGAATGCAACAAGTGAACAGATTGAAATTGTTTGCGATGCTGGATTGTATATCAGCAATCAGGCTGATGGAACTTTGACAATTACAGCATATGGTGACAAGCCTAATGTTGACATTCCTGTGATTATTATTCTGCTTGGTTAAAGGAGGTTATATATGCCTATTGTTTCTATTTTCCCAACTGGTAGCGGCGGTTCTGGCGGTGGCGGTGGTATTCCTCTGGCTCCTGTTACTGGAATTGCTACTCTTGCAAGTTCTGGCAAAGCATATTTGAAGTGGACTGATTCTGTTGATACAGTTGTTGGCGATGCTACACTGGCTGCTTGGGCTGGTACGCTGCTGGTTCGTAAAGCTGGTTCTGTGCCAGCAAGTCGGCGTGATGGTACAGTTGTTCTTGATAACAAAACTCGTGACGCATATAAGGATCAGTATTTCGTTGATAGTGGACTGTCTAATGGTGTGACTTATTATTATAAGTTCTTCCCATATTCTACCACAAACACTTATGCTGACGATCCTCAAAATGAAGTGACTATTACTCCTAATCTTGTTCCTATTGGCGATGTGTCTAATTTAGCTGTTGCAGCACAGTTGAATGGTAAGGTTCAGCTTACATGGACTGATCCTGCCGCTACAAAGACTCAAGATGGCGTGACACTTTCTACATGGGCAAGCACTAAAGTAGTCTATAAGACTGGCAGTTATCCTACATCGCCTGATGATGGTACGCTGGTTGTAAATAGCACAACTCGAAATGCACACGCAAGTAGTCCGCTGGAGGTTACTGGCCTCACAAACGGGACTACTTATTATTTTGCCTTATTCCCTATTTCTACAGAGGGTGCGGTAACTGCAAATGCGGCTGGTCGAATTACTGCAATTCCTAATAAGATTAAACTGACTGCTGTTCCTGCGCAGAGCGGTACACTGATTTATACGGGCGCAGAACTCACACCTACATTCAGTAATTACAATCCTGCTCAGTTGACTATTAGTGGCGTTACTAAAAATACTGCGGCTGGAACATATGTAGCAAAATTTACCCCAACTTCTGATTATTGCTGGAGCGATGGAACAACTACAGCTAAAGAAGTTTCTTGGACTATTGAAAAGGCAAGTATTTCAGTTCCTACCACAAGCAGTAAGTTCACTTATGACGGTAATCAGAAAACCCCTGTGTGGACTGGTTATGACAGTTCTAAGATGACAATGAGTGGCAATTCGACTGGTACAAATGCTGGTAATTATACTGTTAGCTTTACTCCAACAGCAAACTACAAGTGGACAGATGGGACTACTACTGCAAAGAGTGTTACTTGGAATATCGCAAAAGCTGCTGGCAGTTTAAGTCTGAGTAAGACTTCTGTTGTTTTGAACACTGATAAACTGTCCGATACGGTTACTGTCACTCGATCTGGTACTGGTGCGATTTCTGCAACGTCCAGTAATACCAATATTGCAACTGTTTCTCTTAATGGCAATGTAGTTACAATCAATAGCGTTAATAAAGCATCTGGTACAGCTACTATTACAATTAAGGTTGCTACCGATACCAATTACAATGCTCCAACTGATAAGACTATTTCTGTGAGTGCAGAATTTGTTCCTGCAAAAGCGGCTTTGAAAAATATGTCTTGGGCTGATATTCGTAAGGTTTCTGATGCTGGACTTGCCGATGACTATTGGGCTGTTGGCGATGCAAAACAAATTAAAGTGAATGGTACAGTTGGTTCTACTGCAATTAATATGGATGTTTGGGCTTTTATTTTGGGCTTTGACCATAACAGTGCAAAGGAAGGCAGTAATCGTATTCACTTCCAGATTGGTAAGGTAAGCGAGAGTGGCAATCAGATTTGTTTTGTTGAAAGCAATTATGGTAGTTATCAAACCAATAATGGTTCTTTTACAATGAATCCGGGTAATTCTTCTACAAGTAAGAATGCTGGCGGTTGGAAAGATAGTCATATGCGAAAGACTTTGCTTGGTTCTGAAAATAATCCAACAAGTCCTACTGCGGGTACATTTATGAATGCTTTGCCAAGTGATCTTCGTGCTGTAATGAAGTCTGTTACAAAGTATTCTGATAACACTGGTGGAACTACCAACGCAGCAAGTGCAATAACAGCAACAACAGATTATTTATTCTTGCTTTCTGAGTTTGAGGTTCAAGGTGCAAGAACATATGCAAGTCAGTATGAACAGAACTCTCAACTGCAATATGACTTCTATAAGAACAATCCAAATCAGAAGGTCAGGTATAAACATAATGCCACAACAACAACTGCGTATTGGTGGCTGCGCTCTGTCTATGCTGGCTACACGTACTCTTTTTGCATTGTCTACACTGGCGGGTCGGCGAGCAACAGCTACTCTGGCTATTCCTGTGGGGTCGCCCCGGCCTTCTGCGTTTAAGCTAATCAGTGAATCCCCCTATCTTGTCCAAGGCGAAAGCCGGGACAGATAAAGGGGGATGAACGACTTACCCCATGCAATACTTAGAAAATTTTCTCATTTCCCTATTGACAGCGAGAATATTATCTGCTAACATAAAGGGCGGGTTGAGAAAACAATCTCATATTTGCTTAGTTGTGGGGCAAATAATCTAAATGTGATAAAATGGGAGGATCATCAATGTCTGTCTACGCTTCTAAGCGCAATGAATCAAAAGCCGAGTTCATTCGAGTGGCGCAACAATTAGCTACATATACACTGGAACAAGTTAAGAAATTCCCAAAATCTTACAGGTTTTGTCTGACCAACGATATTGTCCGGCTTGCGTTGGAAATTCATGAAGATGTATTAAGGGCTAATTCAATCTATTTACACAACAATATTATGGAAACTGAATTTAACTTGCGAGAAGAATACTTTACAAAAGCCAGATCAGCGATTTTTGCACTGAGCAGTTTGCTTACTGTAACATTTTCGCTGGTATTGAAAGGTAACAATTTCCTTGGTGATAAAAAGAAAACTTCTGGCATCTTTAAAGAATGGGCGAGACTTTTGAACTACGAAGCGGCTCTGGTAAAGGGAATCATTGAATCTGATAAAAAGCGTTATAAACGTTATCAGAGCAAGAAAACTTGGAGCAAAATTGTTAGTTTCAAATTCTTCTGTGAGTTCTTGGATTATCTTAAACAGGAACTTTGGGAATATATCAAACGTGATGGAAACCCCAAACCAAAGAAGAATGAAACTGATAATACAAATGAAAGTGAGGTCGTTTTACCAGAAGATATTTTTAATATAGAAGAATCTGAATAATTGCCGACAACGGTTACATCCTGATAAAACCCCCTGCGAATTGGTGGCTGCGCTCTGTCAATGCTGGCAACACGAACAATTTTTGCAATGTCAACACTGACGGGTCGGCGAACAACAACAACTCTGGCAATTCCAATGGGGTCGCCCCGGATTCTTGAAGCTGTTTGTGGTTGCATCAAAATTTGAGACACAAACTTGGATTAGACTTAGTAGCCCTTAATGGCTGAAATTAATACTGGCCTTTACTGGTGAAAACAATATCCGTTATTTCAGAAGGAGGATGTATGCCGTGGCTCTGCCTGATGGCATCCTAAAATACTTTTTCGATACTTGCATCTGGACGCTGCTTGCATGGTTTATTGACATTTTGCTGATTTGTGTGGCGTGTCGGAAGGAAGTAGCATCCCATTTCCTTCTTGCGGTAGTTGGCTTCGGCTGATGATCCGTGGCACGTTGCTCCCTTAAATTTCATAGGTGCATAGTTACGTAGCTTAGTAAATCAGCATCGGAAACTGCCCACGGATACGGTTGTGATGCGTAGACGTATTCGCCAGTGGATGATAAGGCTATACGGAAAGGATTTATTCTTTGGCAATATGACAAGCGAGGAAAGAAAACAGAAAAGATACGAAAAGCGTAAAAGAGAACGAGAAGAAAAAGCAAGGTCGGTCTGCGGCAAGGCATTTGAGGATGTGTTTGAATTTGATAAAATGTGGGATGCTGGTGAAAACTGCTGTGGCGGTGTGAACTGGAAAACCTCAACAATCAATTTCAAGTCAGTGCTTTTGACGCAGACTGATTCTTTGCAAGAACGAGTTCTCAATGGTACGTATGAATCGGGTGGGTTCAAACATTTCAAAACAGTAGAACACGGCAAAGAACGTGATATTAATTCTTTGGTCATTCAAGATCGTAGTGTTCAGAAATGTTATTGTGATGAACTCATGACTGAAGCCTATTCCAGAAGTTTTATATATGATAATAGTGCAAGTTTGCCCGGTAAAGGAATGGATATGACTCTACAAAGACTTGTTGAGTTCCTTCGCCATCATTATCGTTTATATGGTCTGGAGGGTGGAATTTATCAATTTGATTTTCATGGATATTTCGCTTCGATACCACATGAATTAGCGAAACAACGTTTAAAGAAACATATCCTTGATCCTAAGTTACAAGAAATTGGTTGTCAATTAATTGATGACTTTCTGGAATTGGGTGGTGTGGAACACGATCCAGACGATCCCCGTGGTGTTGGATTGGGTAGTCAAGTATCACAAAATATTGCATTAGATTATGCCAGTCCTATTGATCACTATATCAAAGATAAACTTGGTGTTCATGGTTATGCAAGATATATGGACGATGGATATGTGATAAGTAACTCTTTGGAATTTTTGAAGGGCTTGCATGAAACTTTAGTTGAACTTTCTAAAGAATTAGGAATTGAACTAAATGAAAAGAAATGCAAAATAACACCTTTTAAAAATCATAGTTTTAAATTCTTGAAAATGCGTGTGCGTTTAGAACCTACTGGAAAAGTCCTCATTAAGTTGAGTAGAAATAGCATTAAGTCTATTCGGCGCAAACTGAAAATCTTTCGTGGTTGGGTCGATGAAGGTAAGATGAGCGCAGATGATGTATTTACTTCTTATCAATCATGGAGGTCACACGCTGCAAGATGTGATAGTTATAAAACAGTACATAATATGGATTTGTATTTCATTAGTCTATTTGAAAAAGAGTTAGCTGAATGGGATAAGAAATTCAAATGTACTTTAGATGCAAGATGGAATTATGAAATTGGTTGGTTCTATTTTACATCTCCCAAAGAGTACGAGGCCAAAATGGAAGAATTGGATCGAACTCGACAGGAACGTTATATGAATGGTTTTGTTCCTCTTATCAATCGCTGGGATTATCGCATGAAAAATAGAAGCAAAAGTGCAGAAGCGTTTGATTTATTAAGAGAGATTCGAGAAAATTTTTATGATAAGGAGGATGACGAATGTATAAGTTAATGTCTGGCGACAAATTGATTGGCGTATTTCAAAAGGTAATCTATGTAAAAAAGGTTGCTGCTACCAACACTTCTGTTGAATGTCCTAAAGGTGAGGCCAATGGAATTGTTGCTGGTGGTGTTACTTACGCTATCACTAATTCGGATGATTATAAAGATTGTGAACAGGTGGCAGTTTTTGAACTTGACAGTGAAGTTGAACGAACTGCGGAACTTGACTATATGCGTTTAATGGCAAATATGGTTTAAAAGGGAGGATGAAATATGACAGCTTTAGAAATGATTCAGAAATATTATCCTGCTTTGTGGAGCAAGGAACAGGTTGATGAATTGCTGACAAATTGTAAAATTACCGTTGCTGATTATTTGACAGTCTTTCCCGTTACTAAAGAAACACCGATGACTGATGAAGCTATGACTATGCTGCGGACAGCTAAGTTGAATGAACTTCGTAATATTTGCAATAATGCAATCGTGGCTGGTGTTGATGTTACAACATCTAACAGCGGTGATACTACAGAACATTTTTCTTTAGATAGCTATGACCAGAACAATATTACTAATATGTTTTATTCTGTAATGGCTGGTGTAGAAGAATATCCGTATCATGCTGATGGTAAAGAGTGTACTACATATACCAAAGCTGATATTGTAGCAATTTATGTCGCTGCTCAATCTGCAATTACATATCACACTACATATAACAATATGCTTCGTGCGTTGGTAAATAGGCTTAATGATGTTGAAACGTTGGCTGCTGTTACTTATGGTATGGAATTGCCAGAGGATTTGAATATTTCGATGCAGAATAACATTATTGCTGCACAGGCTCAAATTCAGAAAATTCTTACAACATTGTCTGGTCAGGAAACAAAATAAATAACAAAGGGGATTGTGTAAATGCAGTATTATAATAATTATGTTGTTATTCAGAGACTAAAGCGACAAGAGAATCCTATTTGTGGTGCTGTAAATTTGCCTTTTGGAACAGAGTGCAAAGCAGTTTATCATGGTAACGAAAAAGCCATTGTCTGTGATAAAGGTATTTTATGCTATGTTTCAAGCCAAACTGCTTTTGATTTTTTCGCACAAAATGATGATGGTCATGGCATTGAACGTGGGAAGTTGACAAAGAGCATTATCCAAACTCTTGCTCGTTTAGATAATAATGGAGAAAAGAAGAAAGTAGTGTGGGATAAGATTTGGAATGATTATATTTGCTTGAAATATAAGCGATCCGAATATGAGGATTATTGGCTTTGGAACTATGACTTCTATAATGCTAACTTGCATGATCTCCAGTATATTGCAAAGTTGGTTGGTGCAAAATGAAAATTAAAAATGTGATTAAAATGGTAGTGTTATTGTTAATTGGTGGCACTACCTATTTTGGTATCGAGATGCTATGGCGTAGTCATAGTCATTGGACAATGGCTCTTGTGGGAGGTATTTGCTTTGTTTTAATTGGTGCAATCAATGAATACTTACCGTGGGAACTTGGTATGATTCAACAGGCGTTTACTGGAGCAAGCATTGTTACGTGTGTTGAACTGATTGCTGGCCTGATTTTGAATGTCTGGCTTAAACTTGGCATTTGGGATTATTCAAATATGCCGCTTAATTTATGGGGACAAATATGCCTTCCATTCTTTTTTGCATGGGTGGCGTTATCTGTAATAGCCATTGTAATTGATGATTACTTGCGCTATTGGTTATTTAATGAAGAGAAACCTCATTATCAGTTGATTTGAAAGGGTTGTGCTGAATTGGCACAGCCCTTTACTTATAAAAACAGAAGGGAGGCATTTCAATGGGGAGGAAAACTAATCAATGTCTTGAAACAACACCTGAAAAGATTGAGCAGATTAACCCTGAAAACATTCAGTTGTTAAATGATTTTATGACGTATCTTCGTTCAGTCGATAGGTCGGAATTAACAATTAATGTATATGAGAATGATTTGCTCATCTTCTTCTGTTGGATTGTTGATAATGCGAAGAACAAATTTTTTACTGAGGTTAATAAGAGGGACATTATGATGTTTCAAAATTATGCCTTACAGCAAGGATGTTCAGCAAGCAGAGTACGACATTTGAAAGCTGCATTATCTTCAATTTCTAATTTTATCGAAAATATTCTGGATGACGAATATCCGAATTTCCGTTCTGTTGTTCGTAAAATTGAAAATCCAGTTAATGAACCTGTTCGGGAAAAGACTATTCTAACAAAAGAGCAAGTGCAATCATGCCTTGACTATCTTGTTGAACACAAGAAATATGAACAGGCTTGCTTTCTTGCATTAGCGGCATATTCTGGTCGGCGTAAGGCTGAACTTGCACGTTTCAAGGTGTCTTACTTTGACGATGAGAATATCATCTATGGCTCTTTATATAAAACTCCAGAGAAGATTAAAACAAAAGGACGTGGGCGAAATGGCAAACAGTTGATTTGCTATGTGTTGTACAAACCATTTAAGCCATATCTTGATCTCTGGCTTGCTGATCGTCAAAAACGTGGAATTGAAAGCGAATGGCTTTTTACTGATGTTCATGATAGGACACAGCCAATTACTATTTCCCGCATGAATAGTTTCGCCAGAACTTATTCTAAGATTATGGATACAGACGTGTATCTTCACTCTCTGCGGCATTTCATGACTTCAGAATTAGCAAGAGCCAATATTCCCGATTCTGTTATTCAATCTCTCATTGGCTGGGATTCTGCTGATATGGTCAATGTTTATAAAGATATTGATGCAGATGAGGAATTTGGAAAGTATTTCAAAGACGGCGAGGTTATTGGACAGAAACAAAGTAGTTTGTCTGATCTGTAAGGAGGTGAGTTATGGCTTTAATTGGAAATAACAACCCTGAGAAAATGTTTAATTTTCTTCGTCAACAGGGATTTACTGAAGCTGGATCGGCTGCTGTCGTAGGAAATGGGTATGCAGAATCCGGCTGTTCACCTATTAATCTTCAGAATAATGGCAATAGAGAACTTGATATGACAGATGAACAGTACACCGCTGCTGTAGATAATGGTACATATACAAACTTTGTCAATGATAAATATGGCTATGGCATATTTCAATGGACATACTGGAGCCGAAAACAAAACCTTTTGAATTATGCAAAGTCTAAAGGCGTTTCGATTGGCGATTTGGAAATGCACATGAATTTTCTTATGCAAGAACTTAATGCTGGATATAAGCCTTTGCTTAATATTCTTCGTACAAGTAATTCTGTGTCTGAATGTTCTAATGCGTTTATGTTACAGTTTGAACGTCCCGCCAATCAATCAGTTGAGAATCAAAATAAACGAGTAAGTTATGGACGGGAGTTCTACAATAAATTCTGCGGAAAAGGAGGTACAACTATGGGTTATACAAATAGTCCATTGGTAGACTGTGTAAAGATGAGTCCAAATCATAGTGGTAAACGCACTCATCGAATTGACCGTATTACGCCTCATTGTGTTGTTGGACAGTGTAGTGCAGAACGGATTGGTGATTGCTTTCCTGCCGGAAGAGAAGCAAGCTGCAACTACGGAATTGGATATGATGGGCGTGTGTGTTTAATTGTTGATGAGGCTAATCGTAGTTGGTGTACGTCCAGTAATGCAAATGATCAAAGAGCAATTACTATTGAATGTGCGTCTGACTCTACTCATCCATATGCGTTTAAGGACGCTTGTTATAAAAAGTTGGTGAAACTTTGCATTGATATTTGTCAGCGTAATGGTATTAAGAAAATGCTGTGGATCAACAACAAAGAGAAAGCCTTGAACTATGAACCAAAAGCTGGTGAGGGTATCTTTACAGTACATAGGTGGTATGCCAATAAGAGTTGTCCGGGTGATTGGATGTACAATCGTATGGGACAACTGTGTGATGAAGTCAATGCAGGATTAAATGGAGGCAGTTATAATCCACCAGAGCAAGGCGCTGTTGTAAATTATCAGGCCAAGGTTATTGCAGATGATGGTTTGAATTGTCGTATTCAACCTTATGTGGCAAATAATAATCTTATTATGACATATCCGGCTGGAACTATTTTGACAATCACAAAAGAGCAAAATGGTTGGGGATATACTGGCACTGGCTGGGTGTCTTTGGACTATGTTGAAAAAATTCAAAATACTGTTGAGGGGGATGATTATATGACAAGAGATCAGATTCTTAAAGAGATTGGCGATAAGTATATTACTACTTACAGTGAACTTCCTGATTGGGCGAAGCCTGATATGCGTGAATTGCTCAACAATGGCACAATCAATGGCGGTACAGATTATGCAACCGATCCTGATGACATTAATATGTTTATGTCTGATATTAAGGCCATTATTGTTGCAAAGAGGATGATGGAAAAACGCTAAGAGGTGAACCATGAGAAATTTTTCAAATGGAAAACACGCCATACAGAAACACTTTGAATGGTCAAAAATTTTAACAGCTTGGGTGCTTGTGTTAAACACATATGTTGTTTATCACGGCATCCATCTTTGCTATGTTTTGATTGAAAATGGAGGTACAGGTTATAGTTTTGGTTGGCTTGCTACTTTAATTTCTGTTGTTGTTGGTTTAGGCAATATTGTTCTTACTGCTTATATGAGTAAAAGCGGAAAAGAAGGCGTGGAAAAAATCAAGACAAATAGTTCAAATGAAAATTATCCATAAGGAGGTAATTATATGGAATATATGCAGTATATTGTTTCTATTCTTGCTGGCCTTGCAGCAGTTATTCCTTTGGTAATTAAGCTGGTGGAATATGTGCAGAAAGCTACAAAAGAAAAGAACTGGAACAAGTTAGTTTCTTTAGTCATTGATTTAATGCAGACGGCAGAATCTAAACTTGAAAAAGGTGCAGACAAAAAGGAATGGGTTTTGGCAATGGTTAAATCTTCTGCCGATACGATCAATTATGATGTAAATATGGATGAAGTTGGCGCATTGATTGATAGTCTTTGCGATATGAGCAAGGTGCTTAACATCAATTCAAAAAATGCGGAAACTAAGGCAAAATAACAATGAATACAAACATGATGACAGGAGGTGTGTAAGATGAGCCTTATGGAAATCAAGGAGTTGCTGTCTGAAAATACTGGCACACTTCTTGCTATTGTGGCTATTACTATGACATTGGTTGAAATTACGCCAATTAAAATAAATCCGTGGTCTACATTTGGGCATTGGATTGGACGTATTTTCAATGGTGATGTTTTAAAGAAATTGGATACTTTAGAAAAAGGGCAACACGAAACACGTAAGCGGTTAGATGAACATATTCGTGTAGATGATGAGCGTGATGCAAATTTGCATAGGCAACGCATTTTACGATTTAACGCTGATCTTATGAGAGGTGATAATTGTTATACTCATGAATATTTCGTAGATGTGTTGCGGGACATTGATGAATATGAGGACTTCTGTAGAAGCCATCCGGGTTATAAAAATAACCGGGCAGTAATGGCAATCGCAAATATCAAACGTGTTTATGAGCAACACGAAAAAGATGAGGATTTTCTGGTCTAATATAGTTTAGGGGGTACAGGTTTTATGCCTGTACCCCCTATTTTTTACGGATCGTAAGAAATTTGAAAACCACATCGAGTCTTTTTTCATTTGGTGTAAAACTGGTGTAAGATTCAAAATACCATGTCTGGTATCTGAATTGTCATTGTCCTAAATCGCCTTATTTTCTACTGTTTTCTACGATACTGCAACATTTTAAGCCTGTTTTAGAAAATCGTTTCTATATCCCCAGGATAAACGGTTTTCCAAGTATGTGTTTATTGTTGCACCTGGCTTGACGGTCAAAAGTCGTTTGCAGGTCCTGCAAACGGGCGGTGAGGACAACTATTATACCCAGTTTGGCGTAGTGCCAGTGGGTTTGATGGACAAGCTGCGCCAAGGCAAGGTACTGATCACCAACTGGCAGGCGTTGGCCTGGGACAGCGAGGAAGCTGTGCAGAAGCGCCGCAGTGTTGACAAGCGCGGTGTCAAAAGCGATGAAGCCTATACCCGTGAGGTGCTGGGCGAGCTGGCAAACGCGCAGAATATCCTTGTCATCAACGACGAGGCCCACCATGCCTGGCGCAAAAATCCGGAGAACAAGGGAAAGCTGACCAGGGAGCAGAAGGAGGCAGAGCAGCAGGCTACTATCTGGATCAGCGGCCTGGATCGCATCCATAAGACCCGGCGCATTTTGACCTGCTATGATTTCTCTGCCACACCCTTTGCGCCTTCTGGAAAGAAAAACGATGAGGAGGCGCTATTTGGCTGGATCGTCAGCGATTTTGGCCTGAACGACGGCATTGAGTCTGGGCTGGTAAAGACGCCCCGTGTTGTGGTGCGGGATGACGGTGTACCGGATGCGGAAAGTTTTCGTTCCAAGTTGTATCATATCTATGCGGATAACACCGTGAAAGACGACATCAACCGGGCCGCTCAGCCGGAAGAGCCGCTGCCGGATTTGCTGACACAGGCGTATTATCTGCTGGGCAAGGACTGGCAGGTCCTGTACCAAGCGTGGCAGGATGCCGGATCCGTTGTGCCGCCGGTGATGATTACAGTGGCCAATCGCACGGAGACTGCCGCCCGTATCAAATATGCTTTCGACCATGGGAGGATTCCTGTGTCGGAGCTTTGTGTGCCGGAACTGACAGTGCATATCGACTCCAAAACCATGGATGAGGCGGAAAGTGCAGTTCCCCAAGCAGCAAGTCCCAGCGATGATGAAAGCGAACGGAAACTCAGCAAAAAAGACGCCGCCGTTATCCTGCGAGAGACGGTGGATACTGTTGGGCAGAGAGGGAAACGTGGAGAGCAGATCCGAAATGTGATTTCCGTTGGTATGCTTTCCGAGGGCTGGGACGCCAAAACGGTGACGCATATCCTTGGACTGCGGGCTTTTTCCAGCCAGTTGCTCTGTGAGCAGGTCGTTGGGCGTGGTCTGCGGCGGACAAGCTATGATCTTGCCGAAGGCAGCGATATGTTTACACCAGAATATGTGAACATTTTCGGTATCCCATTCTCTTTCTTGCCTCATGAGTCGGATGAACAGGGAACGCCACCTGTTACACCGCCTAAAACTCAGGTTGAAGTGGTCAAGGAGCGGGCGGAATACGAGATTAGCTGGCCCAATGTCATCCGGCTGGACCGTGTGTTTAAGCCAAAGCTCTCCGTTGACCCTCAACAGATAGACACACTGGAGCTAAATGCGGCGGATACCAGATTGCGTGCCGATCTCGCTCCTGTTGTCGATGGAAAAACGGACCTCACGAAATGTACGGAGATTGATCTGCAAAAGCTGGATGCGGAGCTTCGGATACAGCGCATCGTCTTTGAGGCATCCGGTCAGGTCTATGATCTGATGAAATCATCCTGGCAAAGCGAGGGGACAAAATTTGCCCTGTTAGGACAGGTCATCCGTTTGGTGGAGGAATATCTGAAATCTGGGGCGATTATTGTCAATCCGCCACTATTCAATACCGATCCAGTCCGGCAGCGAATCATCTATATGATGAGCATGAATAAAATCGTGCAGCACCTGTGGTCCTATATCAAATTGGAGCAGACCGAAAAAATTGTGCCGATATTTGATTCCAACAAGAAAATTCGCTCTACTAGAGATATGCCCACTTGGTTTACTAGCAAACCCTGCTTTATTACCCAACGCTCCCATATCAGCCACTGTGTTTTTGACAGTGCGTGGGAATCCACAGAAAGCTATGTCATTGAAAAGAATCCTCACGTTGTCGCTTGGGCCAAAAACGATCACCTCGGATTTGAGATTACCTATGTCTTTGATGGTGTTGTCCGAAAGTATCTTCCGGATTTCCTTCTCCGGCTGGATAACGGAAAGATTCTTGTGCTGGAGACGAAGGGGCAGGAGACCCGTCGGGATAAAGAGAAGCGCAAGGCTTTGACTGAGTGGGTTGAGGCGGTCAATGGTCTCGGTGAGTATGGTGAATGGTGCAATGATGTGTCCTATAACGTGGCGGATGTGGATGGCATTATCCAGCGATTTATTGAGTAACTAGGATTGCTTGCACTATTTTGGAGTGAAACATTTGTTTGACAACATAGGGAAATTGTGGTACAATTATAAGTGGGGAGATCTGGAGATACGACATGAAGAAATAGAATTTTTCATTTGAGTGTTTACTTTTTGAGAAAAATGAGTAAAATATAAACAGGGAGGTGTGAGGAATGTTTAGCAAGAATCTAAAATACTATCGCCTCAAGAAGGGGCTTACGAAAAAAGCTCTTGCTGACAAAGCGAATGTCTCCCCAATGGCGATTACGAACTATGAGAGCGGCAAGAGAAAACCGGATATGGATACCTTGAAAAGTTTGGCTGAGGCACTGGAGGTCCGAGTTTCTGACTTCCTTGTAATGAGGAGCGAAACTATAAAATTCAGCCACGGTGAATTTCGGAAAAATTTGACCTTGTCTCAATCTCAGCAAGAATTTGTGCGTGAAAGCGTAGAGGAATACTTCGACCGGTTTATGACCGCTGTGGATATCCTGGGCGGAGAGGTGTTGCCGGACGCTCCGTCCTGCCATGTGTTAGAGCTTTCTGCTGACGACGAAGGGAATGCCGCTCTGCTTCGGGAGCATTTGGGCTTTTCAAAGGACGGTCCAATCGAGGAGTTGATTGGGAAGCTGGAAAACAAGGGTGTTCTGATTTATGAATGCGATGTTGACAACAGAAGCTTTTCAGGGATGAATGGTTTTGTCAATGACCGGCCATACGTTGTAATCAACCCCCGCATGAGTCCAGAACGGATTCGATCTACTATTGCACATGAATTGTCTCATTTGATGTTTATTTGGCCTGAAAATATGCCTGAAAAAGAGATTGAAGACAAAGCAACTGCAATCAGTGGATCGTTCCTGTTTCCAAAGTCTGATGCGCTTCGTGAGTTGGGGGTCAAGCGTTCTTCAATTACTCAGGATATGACCCTGGTTGCAAAAGAATATGGTATCTCTATGATGCTTTTGGTAAAGCGAAGCGAAATCGTCAAGATCATTTCGGCCTCCGTAGCGCGTAACTTTTATATCAGGGCATCCCAAAAGGGGTGGAGGACTGCGGAACCAAGCCGCATTGCGGCAGAACATCCCTTGCTATTTGAACAGCTTGTCTACAGGGCAGTGAATGAACAGGAGATCAGCGTTCAGCGTGGTGCAGAGCTTTTACAACGATCCTTTGATGAAGTGATCAGTATGTGTCGCTTGAATGAGGTATGATCTATGGAGTACGTCAGCAGCGATACAAATATCTGGATTGATTTCTCCGTCATCCAGAAAATAGAGTTGCCATTCAGGCTGCCCTATACATACATTATGAGCGAAGATGCCATAGCCGATGAACTGCTGTCCCCGCCGGAGCTTGGGCAGGAACTGATATCGCACGGCTTAAAACCGGTTGAAATCTCTATCGAGGAGTTTGAACTGGCTCAATCTTATGGTGAGAAGTATATAAAACTTTCTATTTACGATAGGATAGCCCTTTCGATTGCAAAGAATCGGAACATTACATTGCTGACAGGCGATGGAGCATTACGAAGGGCAAGCCGAGAAGAAGGAGTGTGCGTGATAGGGACAATCGGGATCATGGATCGACTGTTAGAAAGAGAGTTGGTCAGCGAAGCGGAGTATGTGGAATGTCTTCAGAGGCTGAAACAGCAGAATGGCGGTTCGGTACGATTGCCTTCGGCTGAACTTGAAGCAAGGTTGGAAAAACATTCTGCGGAAAATTGCGGCGGACGGGGCTGACTACTATTTGACTACTAACGCTACGAAACAATGCTTATCCAGTCTCAAGTAACCTTACGGCATTGGATGGGATTCTCATGGAATTGTACGCTTTTCAACACTTTTAGGCAATAAAAAAGCGACCTAATCCCATTGGTAAGGATGAGGTCCCCAGTTCAAATCTGGGTAGCAGCTCCACTCAAACCCGTTGTCCCGTAAGGGATAGCGGGTTTTTATTTTTTACCTAAAGAAGAAACTACCTGGCAGGAAACCCATACAGAAACCCATACCAACAGGTTTTTAGGGATCAATTCATACTACGCCTGACCAGCTTTTTTCAAAGCATCTCTGAAAATTTGGCTGGCCCGTTTTATACTTTCCTGGTCTGCGTGTGTGTACATACGGAGGGTGACGGCCTTGTCGCTGTGCCCCAACTTTTCGGATACGCTGGCGATATCGGCACCGTTGATAATAGCGATGCTGGCAAACGTGTGACGCAATTTATGGGGGTGAAGACCGGGTACATCATACTTCTTGGAGAATTTCTGCATGTACCTGGCTGGAGATTGAGGGTGCATCGGCTCTGGGCTGTCCTGCTGAGTGAAGACATAGGTGCTGATGGCGTGGCCCGCCTGTTCCAGCCTGAGCTGTTGGAGCAGTTCAATAATTTCCGGGTCAACATCAATCGTCCTCACCTTGCCGCTCTTGGGCGTGTCCAGGTAAATGCCTTTCTGCGGTGTGTAGCAGAGGTTTCCCCGAATCGTAATCGTTCCAGCTTTGGTGTCGATGTCTTTCCACTGTAACCCGCAGCACTCGCCCCGGCGGATACCCGTGTCGATTAGCAGACGCATCAGGACGTGCCATTTCAGCGGCTCATGCTCCAGAGCAGCAAAAATACGCTGGACCTCATCAGTTGTGTAGGCATCCACATCCTTGTCTTTGATTTCACCTTTTCGCGGTTTGGGCCGCTCCACCTTGTCCATCGGGTTGATGGAGACCACATCTGCCATATACGCCATCTTGAACAGGCTGCGTAAGATTGTATAGACCTTGACGCAGGTGGCGTGGGCCTTGCCAGCAGACTGCATGGACAGCAGCAGAGCAGAGATATTGGCCGGGGTGATGTCGGGCATCTTCAAATCGCCCAAGGTGGGATATATCCAGTGATTGAGATTGCTCTGGTAGGTACAGCGGCCATTTTCGCTCATGGTGACACTTTTGGCAGGCATGAAGACTGTCTCGCCGTACTGGCGTAGTGTCTGAACTTTTGCGGCCTCCCGCTTTTGCTGGAGGTCGCTTTCTTTTTGCTCTGCCCGGCTGACGACTTCACCCTCCCGGCAACGGCGCTCAAACTCCGCAGCTTCTTTTGCTAGGGATCGCTCGACAGCTTTCTGGCTCCATCCCTCCGGAGGATACCAGCGAGTGGTCAGGTA
>OFFK01000685.1_pt1 | contig 28295 bp, 22 predicted proteins | sample 1521361 | NCBI WGS metagenome assembly OFFK01 (sample SAMEA3504096, study PRJEB24116) | mouse gut metagenome | biome: mouse gut; feature: mouse-associated habitat; material: faeces | place: Denmark | collected 2011 | reverse complement strand
GGGCGGCGGGGCGGCGGCCGGAGCCGGAGCCGTGGAAAGGCCAAGTAGGCCGGGGAAATAGATCAATCAGGAGGAAACCGACATGGAACGTATCGCAAGCTTTCAGGTGGACCACAACAAACTGGTCCCCGGCCTGTACCTTTCCCGCCGGGATGGGGAGACAGTCACTTTCGACCTCCGCTTCAAGAAGCCCAACACCGGCGACCTGCTGACCAATGCGGAACTTCACTCTGTGGAGCACGTTATGGCGACTCTGCTCCGCAACGGACGGGCGAAAGACGCCGTCATTTACTTCGGCCCCATGGGCTGTCAGACGGGCTTTTACTTCCTCTTCGACAGCCGGATGCTCTCCGAGGCGGAGGCGGTGGAGCTCCTCAAGGAAGCTTTCGCCGCCGGAGCGGCCTATGAGGGCGAAATGCCGGGGAATAGCGCCGTGGAGTGCGGGAACTATATCAATCTGGATCTGGCCCTGGCCAAGGCACAGTGCGCCTATTACAGGGAGCTGATCCGGGACTGGACGCCGGAGCAGCTGGCCTACTGATCTGCGACAAATCAAGGTATAGTTGGCACACTTGAGAACCGGGAAAAAGGAGGCGCGGGAAAATGCGGTGCGGCAAGGCGGAGGACCCAGGCGGGCTGACGCCCGCCAAGGACGACAATGAAGTCCACGCCCTGTTTTGATTGCCGAACTTTACCGATTTTCAACTGCTTCGACTATATACTCGTTTTTGCTTCTCCGCCCGGGACATGGCCAGCAGGAAATCCTTCTGATCCCGGAAAATTTCCTGCTCGTGGGGGTTACGCTTCTGTTCGATGGACCGCTTGATGATGATGCTCAGCACGAACACGGTGCCGAACAGGGTGAGGAATTGGACGCACAGCGGCGAACGCGGTCAAAGAAATTGCGGCCCTAGTATATACTATTCCCTAACGGAAGAGTCAACAGAAAATCAGCCTGAAACCATATCAAGCCGGGGCACATTATAGTCGAAGCAGAGGATTTCGTGGTAATGTGCCCCTCTTGCTTTGGCTCATTTTATTTTCGGACATGCTCCGCCGCTCTTGTTGAGGGAAGATAGGGTTTGCATAACATGAGCAGCTGCGCGTTTCCATATACAGTGGTATCCTATGAATCGGCTGTTGACTTTTTCCGTTCCTCCTGAGGTGTTATCCCCAGCGCCTTTTTATAAGTAAAGGAAAAGTGGGAGAAGTTGGAATACCCTACCTTGGCTGCGATAAAGTTGATGGGCAGCGTTGTGGTACGAAGCATAACCTGTGCGTGCTTCATTTTTTGCTGAATGATATATTCCTTCAGACTTACGCCCATTTCCGCCTTGAAAATCCGTGTCATATAATCAGGACTGAGGTTCATTTTTTCTGCAATATCGTCCCGTTTCAGTTCGCTGCCAAGGTGTTCGTTGATGTAATGGACGATTCGTTTAACTCGGGTAGGTTGATCCTGGGCATCATCTTCCCCCGCAGTACAACTGCAGGCAACCAGATGGATGAGCTGCTTCATAGCCGAGACGCTTTTCATGCCGTTATGGTAAATCTCCATACTCTCCGGCGTATTGAATATGGAAATATTTTTCCCGTGGATGGTACTGAACAGCATTTCCATAAAGTCCAGATAGAATGCCTTGAGGGACGGCGGTGTCATCTTCCGCTGCTTGACCATGGCGTCCAGCAGCGTACATGCATTCTGCTCCAAAGCCTCCCCATACCCATCCTTTAGCAGGGAAGCCCACTGCCAGATTTCGGGCACGCGGTACATATGGGCACTGGCAATATCCTTGCTGACACGGAAAATACCGGTTTCACGGGTAATGTTGTCCTTGTATTTCTGCTGGAGCATCTGCCAGGTGCTATACATCTGCGTAGGGAGTACCGGCGCATCAAAATAGACAGTCAGTGAACAGTCCAGATATTGTTCGCAGGCACTGGCCAGGAACCGGAGTTCCCTTTCCACAATATCGGAGGTCATCTCCTTCTTAGGAATCAGGATGACAAACAGGCGGCTTTCTGCCGCGCCCAGAACCGGAAGGGAGTCATGAGGCTGGAATATCTCGGCAAGCATATTGGACAGCGCCGCATCGATCAGCCCGGATTCCCAGGGAAGGCGCGGTTCCCACCGCTGGAGGTACAGCAGGACCGGAAATACCGGTTCACTCAGGCCGGGAACCAAATCCAGGGCGGCCAGTTTTTCGTAACTGTCCAGATCCGGGTGCGGTTTCAGCAGATCTACCACACAGCTGGACTGGATGGTCTGCTCTTTCCACAGGAATGCTCGGCCAAGGCGGGCTGTGTGGGCCAGCTCCTTGTCCGTGCGTACCTTCTGTACGGCAATACGTACAGCGTTGTAGATGTCCGAATAGGGAGCGGGCTGGACGATATAGTCCACGCTGCCGAGCTTCAGCGCCTGCTGCGCATACTCGAATTCCGCATGAGAGGTGAGGAAGATCATCCGGGTATCCATGCCGCTCTGCCGCATCCACGCAAATAATTCCAGACCGTTCTCCACGGGCATTTGGATATCGCACAGCATCACAGCAATCGGATGTGCCAGAAGGATGCTTCTGGCGTCCAGAGCATTATACGCCTTGAATATATTCCGAAATCCAAGGCTTTCCCAGGGAATGCCTTGTTCCAGTCCGTCCGTAACCAATGGTTGATCGTCAACAATCAGCAGATTCATGGCTGTCCTCCTCCCGTTTGACTGGAATGAAAATATCGATCTGAGCCCCGTCCTGGTTGGTAAAAGCTACTTCGCAGGCGGAACCAAAGTAGAATTTCAGCTGCTGGACAATATTGCTCACACCGATGTGATCGGCATCGGGATGGCGTATCAGTTCAAGTGCTTCAGGAGAAAACCCGGATCCATTGTCACGGATGCAGATGTTTACGATGCTGTCCTCTTCCATGCGGAGAGTTCTGGCAGTGATATATACATGCAGGCTGTCCGAGCGCTGGCGGCCGCTCTGAAAATGTTTGGCGGAGTTTTCTACAGCGGTCAGGATCGTCATGGGTGGAATTAGAAAATCCAGCAGAGCATCCTCAACATCTAAGTGCAGCTCGCTGAACCCTGGCTGGCCGATGGTGAACATGTCCAGATAATTCTGACACTGGGTCAGCTCCTCCCGCAGAGGAACGCTGCTGCGTTGGAGGGTGAAGCAGTAGCGCAGATGACTGCTCAGGTGCATAATCCGGCTCTGCACATGGTCAAAGTTGCCCATAGCGGCAGAAGCGTAGAGTGCCTTGAGACAGTTCAGATAAAAATGAGGACGTATCTGCAGCCGCAGAGAATTGATATGGACTCGTTGGTTTTCCAGATCCTGCTCATAAGCGCGGATCTTCATCTGCTTCAGGTCGGAGATCATCTTCTGAAAGGTGGAGTACAGTGCGGAAAATTCCTGACTGGCGTACTCCGCCTGGGGAAGCGCGTCCAGATCACCGCTGCGGATATACTCCATTGCAGTCATCAGACCGTTCATGGGGCGGACAAAGTTCTGCTTCAAGTAGATGTACGCAGAGAGGAAGATGGCCAGCAGCAGGATGGCGATGCCGATGGTCATCCACTGCAGCAGCGTGGCATTTCCGCTGAGTTCTCCAATGGGGAGAATGCAGAGCATATCCAGTACAGAGTTCTGATCCTGAATCAGCACGATCCTGTGCGAGGACTCGGGGAGGGAGTATCTGACGAGATCCGCATCATAAAAGATCTCTCCGCCGCCAGTATCATACCATGTAAGGATCTTTCCTTCCCGCGCCAAAACCAGGGTGCCGGGAATGCCGTAGAGCGTGGAGTAATAGTCCACTGCGGCATTCAGATCAATCAGGCAGATGGTGTACCGTCCCGCCCAATACACGGCGCGGTACAGGGCCATGGTGCCAGCAATGGGGATGTGGTGCCATCCATCTGTCTGCACACTGCCGCTGGAGACCAGCTGGGCTACCCCCTGACGGATACCCTCCTTCTCGGCAACGCGCTCCACGCCGGTATTTCCGGAGAGAGAACCGTAGACCGTATGGGTCACCTGATTGGAGGTCTCCACCACAAAGACGGCGGCGATGGAGGAGTTTGCGGCCAGGAGCGGGGAGTATTCCGCGTGGAACTTTTCGGAGGCCATGTAGTAGCCGGTGAAATCAGAGCTGCTGCCCAGATTCCGGGAGGCGCTGCTGTGAGCGGTGCTGTGAATGTACTGCTCAACCACCTGCAGATCCTGATCCAACAGGATCTGGACCGTGTGGAGCGTGGGGAACGCCGTGCGGGCAAATTCCTCTGGAATAGAGCGGTTGATTTCGATAGTAAAAAAAGCGGTGAAAATGCTCAAAGCTGCAATTGCGAAGAGCAGAACAGTGGTGATTAACCACCGCAATGACAGCTTCATCATGGGATACTGTCTCCTTTACCACAATTCTTGTCTGAAAAATGACAATTATTGATGATATTATACAAGCAATGACAGAGCGTGTCAAATGGTAAGTTTGCCATAATTCTCATACCAGCGGAAGCGACAAGACGAGTGGCGGTATCAACCGGAAAGAGTGGTGATGTGGCTATGCAGCCGGATATCCTGATTTTTTTGAGTGATCAGCACGACGGACGGGTCCAGGCCCATATGGGGGACGGTACAGTACGCACACCCCATCTGGACCGGCTGGCACGGGAAGGTGTGACTTTCACACAAGCCTATACTCCCTGCCCGCTGTGTGTGCCTGCCCGCATGTCCCTGCTTACCGGGCAGCTGCCCAGCCACACCGGCGTATTTATCAATAATGGCTCCATTCATCCGGAAATGCCCACTTTTCTTCACGCGCTGGAGCTGGCCGGATATGAGACGGTGCTTTGCGGCCGGATGCACTTTGAGGGAGAGGATCAGAGGCACGGTTTTTCCAGACGGATCGCACTGGATGTTACGCCTACAGACTTCGGCGGACAGGATGCCTTCCTGCGGAACCTGGCTCCATGCGGTGTGCTGCTCACTGGCGCGGGATGCCTGCAGGCGGTAGGCGGAGGTAATTCTCCGGCCCTGGAATATGACCGGTATGTAGTTTCACAAGCCGCCTCCTGGTTGAGAAGGGACCATGAACGGCCTCAATGCCTGGTGGTAGGCACTTATGGTCCTCATCACCCTTATGTCGCGCCGCCGGAGCTATACCAGCACTACTATGACCGGGTCTCTCTGCCGGGAAACCTGGAAGCGGACATCCCCTCCTATTGCAGGGAAAAGCCTCGAGACAGCAGAGAAGATCTGGTCCGCGCGGTCCGTGCGGCCTATTACGGGATGATCGAGTTTGAGGACAGCTGTGTGGGTACTGTCCGGGCAGCGTGGACAGACTACCTGTCACGTACAGGTCGGAAAGGCGTATTTGCCTACCTTTCCGACCATGGTGACCATGCAGGGGAACGGGGCCTGTACGGAAAGCAGACGCTGTTCGAGCCGTCCCTGCGGATCCCCGCCCTCTTTGCCGGGGAGGGCATACCGGCAAACCGGCGGCTGCGGACGCCTGTCGGTCTGCTGGACATCGCACCCACGATCATTGACCTGGCCGGAGGGCCGCCGCTGCCGGACTGCGATGGACACAGTCTGCTGACCGCCCTTCAGACCGGAGAGGAGCCGGAGGCGCATACCGTAATCAGCGAGTGGATTACATCTCCCTATAATTACGGGCTCCACTATGGACGAATGGCACGGAAAGGCCGGTACAAGCTTGTCCACTTCCCGGACTTTCCTGGAGAGGATCTGCTGACGGCTCCGGAGGAAGATTTCTGGGAGACAGAAAATCTGCTCTTCCAGATGCCGGAAACTGCCGCCGCTCTGCGGGAAGAAAGCTTTTCCGCCGTAGATCCACATAGGATCGTGGAGGAGAAGAATCGACGGGCCAGAGGTTTGGCCGTACTCAACCGTCTCGGCGCCTGCCGGGGTGCAGTCAACCGGGAGACCTGGCGGGGAACGCCGGACAGCCGCCTGCTCCCTGAACGCTATGTGCATACCGATGTGCCGCTGCCGCTGAGATTCCGGCCCTACTGGCTGCCGGAGGGACAGCCGGGCGCGCAGGAGGAATAACAAAACAGGAGGAATGGTTCCCTATGAAAATTGATTTGCGGGCAAGGCCGTTTTATCTGGGCGATGAGGCCGCCGCCTGGGTGGAACACACCCGGGATGCCATGACGGTGGAGGACAAGGTGGGACAGCTGTTCTGCGTCCTGTTCAAGCAGGCAGTGCCCTCCGAGCTGGAGTATGTCCTGGGTATTCTGAAACCCGGCGGATGTATGTACCGTGTGGTGTCCGCCGAGCGGGCGGTTTCCTTCACACAGGCGCTCCAAGGTGCGCTGAATATCCCTCCCCTCATCGCAGCCAACCTGGAGAAGGGAGGCAATGGCATCGTGGAGGAGGGTACCCTTCTAGGTTCTCCCATGGAGGTCGCAGCTACGGACAGCGTGGATATGGCAGTAAAACTGGCTGAGGTATGTGGGAAAGAGGGCAGGGCTGTTGGGGCCAACTGGGCCTTTGCGCCGATCATCGATATTGACGCTAATTTCCGCAGCCCTATCACCAATACCCGCACTTTCGGCAACGACCCGGTCCGTGTCCGGGAGATGGGTGCTGCCTATACCAGAAAGATTCAAGAGTTGGGTCTGGCGGCATCCATTAAGCATTTTCCCGGAGACGGACAGGACGAACGGGATCAGCACCTGGTTACCACCATTAACTCCATGGACTGCGAGGCCTGGATGGAAACCTACGGCGCGGCCTATCGGGCCTGCATTGAGGCTGACGCTCTCACCTGCATGGTGGGGCATATTATGCAGCCAGCCTGGAGCAGGCGGTTGGATTCCAGACTGGCGGACAGGGATATCCTGCCAGCCAGCCTGTCAAAAGAATTGATGGGCGGACTTCTTCGGGGCGAGCTGGGCTTCAATGGTCTGATCGTGACGGATGCTACCACCATGGCGGGCTATACCATCCCAATGAGCCGCCGTCTGGCGGTACCCGCTTCCATTGCTGCCGGAGCAGACATGTTCCTGTTTGCCCGGAATCTGGAAGAGGATTATGGCTTCATGCTGGAGGGCGTGCGCAGCGGCGTCATCACACCGGAGCGTCTGAACGAGGCGGTAACACGGATCCTGGCTGTCAAGGCGGCTCTGGGCCTTCATCTGGGGAAGCCGGGGCCGGATCTGGAGCAGGCAAAGCGGGTGGTGGGCTGTGAGCAGCATCTGCAATGGTCTCGGGATTGTGCAGACCAGGCGATTACCCTTGTCAAGGAGGAAGCCGGCGTACTGCCCATCACCCCGGAACGGTATCCGCGCATCCTCTTCTATCCCATCGAGCCTCCCGCCGGCGGGGAGGGCAATTACAAAGTAACGGCCGCCTGCGGCATGCTGAAGGAGCGGCTGATAAAAGAGGGATTCCAGGTGGATACCTTCGTGCCGCAGCCTTACGGCGAGGGCTTTACCACAAAATATGAGGAGATAGTAGGACAGTACGATCTCATGCTCTATGCCGCCAATTTATCCACCAAGAGCAACCAGACAGTAGTGCGCATTGAGTGGAAACAGCCCATGGGCGCGGACTGCGGGCATTATCTCAACGACGTGCCTACCGTATTCGTCTCTCTGGAGAATCCCTACCACCTGCTTGATTTCCCGCGAATCCGCACATACATCAACTGCTACTCCAACAATGACCGGGTATTGGATGCGCTGGTGGAAAAGCTCACTGGACGAAGCCTGTTTACGGGAAAGAGCCCTGTGGACCCTTTCTGCGGAAAATGGGATACCCGTCTGTAAGAGCCTGTTTACTATCTCCCCGCGCACGTCTTGACGGCGGATTTTCCGCCCAGACTTCGTTAAAAAACCTTACAATCCGTCAGGATTGCTGCGGCTTTTTGCCTCGCTGGACAAAAAATCCACTCGCCAATCCGCACTCGTTGAGATAGTAAACAGGCTCTAAGGGGCGGGAGGAGTATTGGCCGATAGGTCCGCCGCCCGGCGGGACTGTGGGAGACGCTGTGGAGATGAGATAGATCCGGAAAAGGAGGACATGCGATGGCTCACCTCTCACTTTTAATCAAGCCTGCCTCCGGGCTGTGCAACCTTCGCTGCCGGTACTGCTTTTATGCAGACGAGATGTGCAGGAGGGAGACCCCCTCTTACGGCATTATGACGGAGGAGACGCTGTCTCTGGTGCTGGAAAAAACATTTGCCTGGGCCGATAGCGATGTGACCTTCGCCTTTCAAGGAGGAGAACCCACACTGGCTGGTCTGGAATTTTTCCGCAAGGTTGTGGAAAGGGCCGAAAAATATAACGTCTGTCATCTGCCGGTACACTATGCGCTGCAGACTAACGGCATGGCGCTGGATGAGGAGTGGGCGGCTTTTCTGGGGAAACACCGCTTTCTCGTGGGCATCTCCCTGGATGGAGACCGGGAGATTCATAACTGCAACCGGGTAAGTCCCGGCGGAGAGGGCTCCTTTGACACGGTGATGGAGAGAATTTCTCTGTTGAAGGCCCATCAGGTGGAATTCAACATCCTTACGGTGGTAACGGGGCTGACTGCGGGAAGTATTGGCCGGATATACCGCTTTTTCCAGAAAAACAATCTGCCCTATCAGCAGTATATCCCCTGCCTGGACCCCATGGGCGAAGAGAGGGGCCGGGCTGACTACTCTTTGACACCCAAAAAGTACGGGCGGTTTCTGAAGACACTGTTTGACAACTGGTACCGGGATGTAAAGGCCGGGAAGTTCGTCTATAACCGGTATTTCGAAAATCTGGTAGGCATGCTGCTGCTGCGTCCGCCGGAGAGCTGCGGAATGGCGGGACATTGCTCCGAGCAGAACGTGGTGGAAGCGGACGGCAGCGTATACCCTTGTGATTTTTATGTGTTGGACGGCTACCGCCTCGGCAACCTCCGGACGGACAGCTTCGAGGATATCCGGCGCCGCAGGAAGGAGCTGGGTTTTATTGAGAACTCCCAACAGGTGCATCCGGACTGTGCAGACTGCCGGTGGTGGGCCCTGTGCAGAGGCGGCTGCCGGCGGGACCGGGAGCAGCCGGATGGCACCTTGGGGCGCAACTATTTCTGCAGCGCCTATCGGGAGTTTTTCGCCTATGCCGCGCCGCGGCTGGAAGAGCTGGCGGGATTGGCACAGCGCGGAGCGCTTTAAGGAAAAGAAGGAGACGATCAATCATGCGGATCTTATATGTGGACATTGACACCTTGCGTCCAGATCATCTGGGGTGCTACGGTTACCAGCGCTCCACCTCTCCCAACATTGACGCCTTGGCCGCCGAGGGCGTTCGTTTCACGGACTACTACTGTTCCGATGCGCCCTGTCTGCCCAGCCGGGCGGCTATGATGACCGGACGGTTCGGTATCCACACCGGCTGCGTGGGACACGGAGGGATCAACGCCGAACTGCGCCCGGAGGGACGGGACCGGGGCATGGCGGATTTCAGCGGACGGTACAATCTGCCTGCCGTCATACGCCGGGCCGGATTCCACACGGCAACCATCAGCAGCTTTCCGGACCGCCACGGGGCATGGTGGTTCTACGGAGGTTTTGACGAGTGCTTCAACGTGGGAAAGCGAGGTCTGGAACCGGCAGACGACGTGTTTCCCATTGCCGCAGACTGGCTGGAGCGGCAGCGGGGCAAGGATGACTGGTTCCTCCATGTGCATGTATGGGACCCCCACATTCCCTACCGTACGCCAGAGAAATACGGCAGGCCCTTCGCGGACTCGCCTCTGCCCGACAACTGGATGACGGAGGAGCTTCTGCAATATCACCGGACCTGTAAGCCGGGCGCACACAGCGCCTGCGAGGTCAACGGCTACCGGGCTTCTCCTGATGCGGCCCACCCCCGCCAAATTACAGAGATCACCTCTTTGGAGGATTTCCGCGCATTGATTGACGAATATGACACCGGCGTGTGGTATGCCGACCGGTTTTTTGGCCAGCTGGTCGAAATATTGAAGGAGCAAGGCATCTATGAGGACACTGCCATCATCGTCTCCTCCGACCACGGTGAAAATCTGGGAGAGCTGGGTTCCTACTGCGAACACGGAGAGGCGGACGAAATCGTCACCCATATCCCCCTGATTATCAAATGGCCCGGTTGTGCGGCCGGAGCCGTATCCGGCGGGTTCCATTATAATGTGGATCTGCTGCCCACGCTGGCGGAGCTGCTGGGGGACCGGGTAAAGCCATTTACCTGCAACCGGGTTGTCGGAAAGCCCAATCCCGTGGAATATGACGGCGAGAGCTTTGCCCAGCTGGTACGCAGCGGGGCCAATGGAGGCAGGGAATACCTTGTGGTCAGCCAGTGTGCCCACGTGTGCCAGCGCGCGGTGCGCTTTGAGGACTGGATCTATATCCGCACCTACCACGACGGCTACCATCTGACGGAGGACGAGGAGCTGTTTCACATTCCGACAGATCCCCATGAGACCCGCAATGTGGCCCGGGAGTACCCTGAGATATGCTGGCACGGCGCATGGTATCTGGAACGCTGGGTAGCGGAGAACATGGTGCGCAGCCCCCGCCGGGATCCCACGGACCCGCTGTGGTCCGTTATCGGAGAGGGCGGTCCCTTCCACTGCCGGGGATATCTCTATGACTACTGCGTCCGTCTGGAGGAGACCGGCCGCGGAGACTGTGCCAGGGCGCTCCGGGCCAGACATCCGGGAGAACTGGAGGAACGGTACTGACTGGAGAAAAGAAGCGGGCGCAGCATCCTGTTCATGGCAGGATGCTGCGCCCAAAATACAATAGGGAAGAGGAGGATCTCCGATGTGTAAAAAGAGGCCCCATATTATTATTTTCAATCCGGATGAGATGCGCGCAGACGCTATGAGCCACTTGGGAAACCCTGCGGCTGTGACGCCGCATCTGGACCGCTTTGCGGCGGAGGAGGCGGTTTCCTTCTCCCGGGCCTATTGCCAGAATCCCGTATGCGTGCCCTCCCGGTGCAGTTTTTTTACCGGACTGTATCCCCATGTCCGCGGCCACCGTACCATGAGCTACCTGCTGCACCCCGGCGAGGACTCTCTGCTCAAGGAGCTGAAGGAGAGCGGATACTATGTCTGGATGAATGACCGCAACGATCTCACAGCGGGACAGATCCCTGGCTGGACGGAATCCCACGCAGACGAAATCTATTACGGCGGCCAGCATCGGGGTGCCCCCGGTCCTCTGACGCCAGGGCTTCGCGGCTCGATGGGCAGCAAGCATTTTTATTCGCACTTTGAGGGACAGCTGGGACTGGACGGACAGGGGCGCAACTATAACGGGGACGATGAGGTGGTAGACGCGGCTATCCGCCGCCTGCAGCATCCGGTGGAGGGCCGGCCCATGTGCCTGTTTCTGGGCCTGATGTTCCCCCACACCCCCTATCGGGTGGAAGAACCCTATTTTTCCGCTATCGACAGGAAGAAACTCCCCCCCAGGATCCGTCCGGAGGATTGCACGGGAAAAGCGAAGATCCTCTCTGAGATCCGGAAGTATCAGGGCATGGAGGCATACACCGAAGCGGACTGGGACGAGCTGCGGGCGGTTTACCTGGGCATGTGCATGAAGATCGACCACCAGTTTGGCAGACTGCTGTCGGCCTTGAAAGAATTGGGGCTCTACGATGATTGCGCAATTTTTTTCCTGAGCGACCACGGTGACTTTACCGGGGACTATGCGCTGGCAGAGAAAGCCCAGAACACCTTTGAGGACTGTCTGACCCGGGTGCCGCTGCTCATTAAGCCGCCAAAAGGGGTCCCCTGCATCCCAGGTGTCATCTCTTCCCTTGTGGAGCTTGTGGATTTTTACGCTACCGCTGCGGATTTTGCCGGTATTACGCCGAACCATACTCATTTTGGTGTCAGCCTGCGGAATGTGCTGGCCGATCCCGGCAGGAAGGTCCGCAGCTATGTGTACTGCGAAGGGGGGCGAAACCCCAACGAACCTCAGTGCGATGAGTATCACAGCTGTGGACCTCAGGGGCCGTCCAGGTCCTCTCCTTACTGGCCGAAAATGATGGCCCAGGCAGATCATGAAGCCCACAGCAAAGGTATCATGATGCGCGGCGAGCGCTACAAATACGTCAGCCGAACGGAAGCGCCCGATGAGCTGTACGACCTGGAGCAGGACCCCGGTGAAACCATCAATCGAATTCACGATCCGGCGCTGGCGGCAGTCCTGGAGGCGATGCGTACGGAGATGCTGAAATGGCTTCAGCGCACGGCGGATGTGGTTCCCTGCGCCTACGATCAGCGGTTTACGCCGGAAATGATGTGGGCCCGCTGCCGCAGTCTGGTGCCGCCTGACCGGGAGGAGGAGGTACGGGAGATGATCGGGCGCGGGATATCCTTTACCGATCTGATGGCTTTTTGCAGAGGACTGCATACTCCCTCTTAGAACCTGTGTGTATAACCGGAGGATGCTGGGTGGCTGAGGACATTTCCAGCCAAACGTGGTTATGCGCAATTGAATTCTGCACGGTCCCTGGATGGGCCGTGCAGAATTTTGCATGGTGGGGAAAAAGACCATCCAGACAGCGTTCCAACGGTTATAAATAGAGGCTCTTTGGCGGGCAGGACGGCTTTTCGACAAAAACAGGTCTGAAAATCGGCAGCAGGCGGGCGGAGAAGATTTTTTGTCGGAAAATCCGGAATAGAAGTCGGGAAATTTGCGTTGGGGCGCATTAAAATAGTAATCAACGAAAGGGAGAAAATCCCTTTAGGAGGAGGTTGAGCATGTCTATGCCGGAAAAGGGAAAGGTCTTGGTCGAGGTCAAGGACATGTGCAAAAACTTTGGTGTGACAATTGCGCTGTCCCATGTGGACTATACGATCCGGACAGGAGAGATCCGCGGCCTGATCGGAGAAAACGGCTCCGGGAAGTCCACGGTGTCCTCCATCATTGCGGGTCTGCAGCCGCCCACCAGCGGCACGATGACTTACAAAGGAAAGCCCTGGAAGCCAGCTACGGTGCTGGACGCGGAAAAAGCGGGAATCGGCATGATTGTACAGGAAGCCGGTACCATTGCCAATATTTCCGTGGCGGAAAATATTTTTCTGGGCAGCTACAAGCGCTTTAGAAGGGGGCCTTTTATTGACAAGCGCGCTATGGTAGCCGAGGCAAAAAAAGCTCTGGAAAAAATTGGCGTAACCCATATCAACCCCGCACTGCCGGCCCGGCTGTATGACATGCAGGACCGAAAGCTCATTGAAATCGCCAAGTGCATGTATAACGACCCGGATCTGCTGATTGTAGACGAAACTACTACGGCTCTTTCCCAGACTGGCCGTGACATCATTTACCGCATCATGCACGAAATGGCGGACAGCGGCAGGGCCGTCGTCATCATCAGCCATGATCTCAATGAGATGCTGGAGCAGTGCGATACCCTGACCGTACTTCGGGATGGGGTAATCATCGACAACATCGCAAAGGCGGACTTTGACCCCGACGACATCAAAAAGAAGATGGTTGGCCGGGAGATCAAAGGCAGCTACTACCGGGATGACAGCAGCGGCTATGACGGGAGCGCCGTAGTCCTGCGGGCGGACTGTATTACCACCATGCACCATCTTCTGTGCTTCGACCTGGAACTGCACAGGCAGGAAATTCTGGGCATCGGCGGCCTGTCCGACTGCGGGATGCACACCGTTGGCCGGGCTCTGTACGGTCTGGAAGATGTGGTGGATGGTCAAGTTGTACTCCCTGGCAGCGGTGTAGTGATTAAGAATGCCCAGGTTGCTTTCCGGAACAGCATCGGCTATGTCTCCAAGAACCGGGATACCGAGTCCCTGGAGCTGAACGCTTCTATCTACGCCAACATTGCTTCTACCGGCTATAATAAAAATACGGCAGGCCCCTTCATATCCGGGCGGAAGGAGCGCAGCTACGTGGATAAGCAAATCCGGTCGCTGATGATAAAATGTCAGGATGCCCACCAGCCTGTGCGGGCCCTGTCCGGGGGCAACAAGCAGAAGGTGGTTTTTGGCAAATGGTGTGCGGATGATGCTGATATTCTGATTTTGGATTGTCCCACCCGCGGTGTGGATATCGGTGTCAAGGCGGCTATGTATCAGCTGATCTATGAAATGAAAAAGGCCGGCAAGTCCATCGTGATGATCTCCGAGGAGCTGCCGGAACTGATGGGGATGTGTGATCGTTTGCTGATTATGCGGGACGGACAGATATCCGGTGAATTTTTCCGCAGGGACGGCTACGATGACAAGGTACTTATTGAGTATATGATTTGAGGGAGGGACGATGATGAGCCATTCTACAGCAACTCCTGCGGAAAAGGATACCGCGCTGCACCTCACGTGGAAGGAGCGCATCGAGATCATCCGGAGCAACCGGCATTTCCTGGCGATCTTTCCCTTCATCATGCTGGCCGCAGTTATCATTATTTTCGGCATCTGGACCAGCGGCCGGTTCTTTCGCCCCAGTGTGCTGAAAGGGGTACTGAGTCAGGCCGTGATCGTGGCGACCTGCGCCACCGGTGTGGCATTCATCTATTCCAACGGCAATCTGGATATCTCGATCGGCGCGGTGCTGGGCCTGGCCGCCACCTTCGGAGCGATGGCCTACAACGCCACCGGCTCCGCCTTGGCAATGGTTGTTGTGTGTCTGCTTTCCGCCATGGCGGTCATGCTTTTCAACTGTACGATGTCCGTAATGTGTCATATCAAGACCATCACAGTAGCCATCGTCATGACCCAGATTTATAATGCCTTCACCACTATTCTTATCGGCGGTGCCGGCAAGATCGACGTGGATCCCCAAATGGCCAGTGCAATGAACGGCAGCTTCTATTTTATGGCCTTTTTTGCCTACGTGCTGCTGGGTGTGGTAGTATTTCATTTCACCCGGGTAGGCCGGAGCCTTCGATTTCTGGGGGGCAATGAGAGCTGTGCGGAACAGACCGGTATCTCCAATGCCAAAATGACCTATGTCAGCTTTTTGATGACAGGCATCGGCGTAGGCCTGGCTGCGGTATTCAGCATCACCAACGTGGCAGCGGTCAGTGTGGAAACCGGCGATGGCATGGGCATGGATGTGATGCTGGCGACAGTGCTGGGAGGTATGTCCATCTTCGGCGGCTCCCGTTCCAACGCCTATGCTGGCGTCCTTGGAGCCATCACGGTAGTGGCTCTGAATAAAGGGATGCTGATGATCGGCGTATCCGCCGCCCTTATCCAGGGGATCCGCGGTGTGATCTTCCTGCTGCTGGTGTGGATGAACAGTGAGCGTCAGAGCCTGCTCCCCGCGCGGAATCAGTTCTAATTTGTATTTTGTGGGGATCCCCCTCAAATAATAATGCAGAGTATCCTGCGACAACGAAAAAAGGAGAGTATGAAAATGAAGTCTGTGAAGAAAATCCTGGCGCTGCTTTTGGCAGCAGTGATGACTGTTTCCCTGCTGGCTGCCTGCGGCGGCCGGACAACGATCCGGCCGACAATCCCTCAGGTCCTGCACCCAGTGTTTCCTCCGGTAACGAGGAGGGGCGTACCATTCCGGAAAAGCAGTATGTGATCGGCATTGCCGAGGCACAGGCCAACGATGAAGTCACGACCCGCCGGGCGTATCTGGAGAATTACATCGCCCCCAACTACAACGTTAAATTCATCTTCTCTGAGACTTTGAAGGACGACTCCATGACCAAGACGTTCATCGAAAACTGCATCGATGCCGGCGTTGACGCGGTCATTGACTTCAAGAGTACCAGCGGCACCATGGCCCAACTGTGCCTGGACAACGGAGTGGTTTATACCATCAACGGCAACTACGAGTCTCATCCTGAACTTCAGACCACGGACTACTCAAATTTTGCTGGCTGTGTGGGCGCCAATAACGCTCAGGTAGGCTCACTTTATGCCGGATGGCTGGAGGAAAATGCCAGTGAGGACGGCAGTGAGGGCTTCCTTATTTCCACCTCTCTGGCCTCCTCCGGCAACACCCAGCACATTGAGATCACCAAGGCCGTTCTGGAGGGTCTCCAGGAGAAATATGGCCTGACCTATACCAAGAGCATTGAGGAACTCTACCAGTCCACAGAGACTACCAATGCCGAAAATGACAAGGGTATTCTCATCACCCTGTATCCCGGCTCTCCCAACAAGGAGACCTGGCTTCCCGGCATCTCCGCGCTGATCCAGACCGGTGATTACGGCATCTTTGCCAGCTCCGGCCAGACCTACAATCAGTCTGCCACCGTGGTCAGCGAGGTGGAGGCCGCCACCAGCAAGAACATCAAGGTCGCCTCTGTTGGCGCCCTTGGCACCACACTGACCACCGCCTTCAATACTCAGGATCCCCTGGGCAACCCCAGCGTGGACCTGGTTACCGTGAAATCCTGCTCCGCTTTGACCGCCTGCCTGTTTGCCATCACCTACAACCAGCTGACCGGCTATGACAAGCAGATGCGGGATGAGAACGGTATTCCCATCTACTATAACTTCAACTTCATCGGCGTTACCTCTCCGGAACAGCTGGCGACAATGGAGGGCTGGGATGACCGCGATGCGGGATACTGGATCACCACCACCGATCAAGTTGATCAGATGCTGGGCGTCTACAATCCCGATGTAACCTCCCAGACTCTGCTGGACATCATGGCCAGCATGACCTATGAGAATATCAAGACCTGGATGAAATGATCCTTTGCGCGCCGTCTTCAGCAAACATCCCGCGCTATTCCGATCGAAGGCCGGCCCATGCGGGCGGCATCTGATCTGTAAAGGAGACAAAAGCATATGAGCGCTCTCGGCGATTTCAAAATAAAGCATATCCCGCTTATGAACGCACTGTTTACGATTGCGGTCCCGGCGGTGGTCTGGCTGGTAATGGAGCTGCTGAATGTCACGATCTGCGGCGTTCATACGCTGGCTTCCACTGTAGATCTGACCACCCTCATGCGGAACCTGGTGTCCACCTTCTGCTTCGCTCTTGGATTGAACTGCAACATGCCCCAGGGGCGCATGGACACCTCTACCGGTGCGCAGATGTATCTGGCGTGCATTCTGGGGGGCAACGTAGCCCTGTCCCTGGGATTGGGCGGCGTGGGCATCCTGTTGTTCAGCCTGGTGCTGGGGCTGGCGCTGGGCTGCTTTACCGGCATACTGTTCATCAATCTGCGCATACTGCCCATGGTGCTGGGTCTGGGGATCTCGCTGGTCTATGAGTGCATGTCCTTTTCCATGTACGACCAGCAGGGGCTGAATCTGTTCGGCAAGAATGGAGTAGCGATTCTCTCCGACAAAGTGTTCATCGTGGTGGTGGCCCTTCTGGTGATCGGTGTAATGACCTATATGTTCCAGTACAGCAGCTTCGGCTATAACCGCCGGGCAATCCAGGGGAACCAAAAGCTGGCCAATGATTCGGGTATCAATATCTATGTCAACGCCGTACTGTGCTATACCCTTGCAGGGGCGCTGGTAGCTGTGGCCGGCGTGTTCGATACCGCCTACAAAAGCAATCTGGTGCCCGTGCTGGGGATGAGTTCCAACAGCACTGTGTTTGCGGCCATGTTTCCTATGGCCGTAGGCATATGGCTGAGCAAAAAGGCCAATCCGGTCATCGGTATTCTGGCGGGTGCGCTGGCCGTACAGCTTCTTGTCATTGGCCTGTCCAAGTTTACCGCTGTGGGACTGAGCAGCTACTGGCAGACCTGTCTGAAGTATGCCTGCTGGCTGGTATTCATGATCTACCGCATGAATGAGGACAAGCTGATGCAGAGAAAGGCGCGCCGCAAGCGGATCGCCCTTGCGAGAGCGACGCGTGCCCAGCGCTCAGCTGCCGCCGCATAAGAAACATATCTCAGCCGGCGGCAGAGAAGCTCTCTGCCGCCGGCCCTTTTTGAAGGAGGGCTCGATATGAGCAAACGTCCCAATATCCTGATGATTATGGCAGATCAGTTTCGCAGCACCACGCTGCAGGGGATGGGAGACGAGATTGCGACCCCCAGTCTGGCCCGGCTGATGGAGCGCAGCACGGTCTTTACCCAGGCTTGCTGTGCCTGCCCGCTCTGTACGCCTTCACGGGCGGCGCTGGCTACCGGAAAGTACCCCCACCGCTGCGGCGTCCCGGTACATGATGCCTTTCTGCCTCTGGATATGCCTACTTATTATCAAACTCTGCGCAAAAATGGCTACCGGGTGGGCGTAGCCGGAAAAACGGATCTGCACAAAGCAGATCGATATTGCGGTCCTGAGGGAGATTTACCCTCCATGTACCATTATGGCTTTACTGATCCCTTCGAGGTGGAGGGAAAGATGAACTGTGCCCGGCTGGTAAATCAGGAGAACGGCACTGTCAAGCCTATGGGCCCCTATCAGCGCTATCTTCTGGAGAAGGATCTTCTGGAGCCCCTCCATCTGGATTATCAGAGGCGTTTCCGCAGTCTGCCCAAGTATTATGCCAGCCCCTCCGTGCTTCCCGCCGGGGATTTCCAGGACAATTTTATCGGTCGTGCCGCCTGTGACTGGCTGGAAAAAGTGGGGGATGATGTGCCTTGGCACTATTTTGTCAGCTTTGCGGGTCCCCATGACCCTTGGGACCCGCCTCTGGAGAACTACCGGCGCTTTGAGGAGCAGACCTTCCCCGATGCCATTCCCTTCCGACCGGACGGAAAGCCGAAATGGGTGCGCGAACGGGCGGAAAAAACCACAGCCGGCATGACGGCGGCGGATGTACAGAATGTTCGCAGAAACTACGCAGGCGCGGTGAGCGTCATTGATGATTGGGTCGGGTGCTTCCTGGAAATTCTGGACCGCCGGGGCCTGAGCGAGAACACCGTGGTTATCTTCTGCGCCGACCATGGGGAGCAGCTGCTGGATCATGGCCTGGTGGACAAGCTGGTCATGTACGAGGGAGCCCTCCGGATTCCCCTGGTGATCCACCTGCCCGGACAGACCCGGCGCAGGAATTCCGACGCTCTGGTGCAGCTGATGGATCTGGCGCCTACCTGCCTGGAGCTGGCGGGACTGACATATGACCGGGAGGATATGGACGCACGGTCTCTGCTGCCCTTGCTGAAAGGAGATGCGGTACCGGTACATGAGGTGCAGATCAGCGAACTCATTCACTGTATGGCCATCTATGATGGGCGCTACAAATGGATAAGGAACTGGAATGACGCCGACGAACTCTATGACCTGACTGAGGACCCGCAGGAGCTGTACAATCTGTTTACGCCGGATTCCCCTGTTATTGCGGGCCTGAAGCGATATACCTTTATGCACTGAAAGGAGAGCGCCTTTTATGAAAGCGATTATGATTATGTATGATTCCCTGTGCCGGGATCTGCTGCCCTGCTACGGCGGAAAAATTGAGCTGCCCAATTTCAAACGCCTGGCGGAGAAGACTGCGGTTTTTGATAATTGCTATGTCTGTTCTCTCCCCTGTATGCCCGCCCGGCGGGAACTTCACACCGGCCGCCCTAATCTGCTCCACCGCAGCTGGGGCCCCATCGAGCCCTTTGACGATTCCATGCCTGAGCTGCTCAGTCAGGCGGGGATCCATACGCACTTGGCTACAGACCACTTCCACTATACCCAGGACGGCGGCGCTACCTACCACGAACGATATTCCAGCTGGGAGGTTTTCCGCGGACAGGAAAACGACAAATGGAAGGGCAGCGCCGAAAAGCACGGCCCGGAGGAGTTTGCTCCGGTCATCTTTGGCGTGGACCGCCTGCAGGGAACCATCCGCGGAATGCGCCAGCGGGCCGGATGGCAGAATCTGATTAACCGGGCTCAGGTCTCCGGAGAGGCGGACTATCCCCAGACCCGTACCTTTGACGCAGGGCTGCAGTTCCTGGAGGAAAATGTGCAGCGGGACGGCTGGTTTCTGCAGATCGAGACCTTCGATCCCCACGAGCCCTTTGATGTTCCGGACAGCTTCAACCGCAACTGGTTTGATCCGGATGCCCAGAGTATCCCGGACTGGCCTCCCTACTCTGTGGCTACGGAGTCACCGGCGTTTATTCAGGATGTGCGCAAGCGGTACTACGGCCTGATGCAGTTTTGCGATAAGAGCCTGGGCCGTGTGCTGGATTTCATGGACAAGCATGATCTGTGGAAGGATACTATGCTGATCGTAAACACCGACCACGGTTTTTTCAACGGGGAACATGCCTGGTGGGGTAAGGGCCCTATGCCGGATTATCAGGAACTGGTACATACTCCTTTCTTCCTCTGGGATCCCCGGTGTGGGGCCGCAGGCGTCCACCGTACCGGCCTCATCCAGACCATCGATATTGCGCCCACTCTGCTGGACTATTTTGGCGTGGAGATCCCCAAAGACATGACCGGCAGATCCCTTGCCGAAGCCGCTGCGTCCGATGCGCCGGTTCACGAGTATGCGGTCATGGGTTATTTCGGCAGTGCATTGAGCATCACCGATGGCCGTTACAAGCTGATGCGGGCCGTGCGGGATACCGGGCTGCCCATCTATGAGTACACCCAGATGCCCACCCATATGAACCGGCGCTTCACCGTGGAGGAGATGCGCACCATGGCGCTGGCCCGGCCCTTTGCCTTCACAAAAGATACACCGGTGATGCGGATTGTGCCGGATCGGGTCATGTTTGAGTCCAAGCTGAAAGAGGACATGCTCTTCGACCTGGCGCAGGACCCCCGAGAGGAACACCCCATCGTGGATGACGCGGTATCCCTGCGGCTGACGGAGGCTCTGGCGGATATCTTCCGCCAGCTGGATGCACCCGAGGAGCTGTATGCCCGCTACAGCCTGACACGGTGACCGGTATGCACAAAGATATCCTGATCTTTATGAGCGACCAGCACAGCCCCTGTTATTCCGGCTGGCTGGGAGGAAATGTGGATACCCCAAATCTGGACGCCCTTGCGGCGGATGGTGTGCGCTTTGACAACGCGTACACCGCCTGCCCTCTGTGTGTACCCGCGCGGATGGCTATGATGAGCGGACAGCGGGCCGGACGTACGGGGATCTTCACGAATTTTGACAGCTTTCCCAACACACAGCCCTCTATCCTGCATCCACTTGTGGCGGCGGGCTATGAGACCGTGCTGTGCGGCCGGATGCATTTTGTGGGTATCGACCAGCGTCACGGCTTTACCAGGCGGATCGCGCCGGATACGACTCCGGTGGGCTGGGACCGCCCGGCAGAAAGGCTGCGGCAGGAGCGGGGCGCTTTTGCACCCGCCTATACGGCCAGGTCTGCCACCAATTTTGTGGGCGGCGGAGAGAGTCCTGTGGTCAACTACGACCGGGTGGTCATTGCGTCCGCGCTGGATTATCTGACCCAGGAACACGAAAAGCCCCTGCTGATGGTCGTAGGTGTATACGGCCCCCATTTTCCATATGTGGCACCCAGGGAGCTGTATGAAAAATACCTCCCCCGGGCGGCAGTCCCTGAGACCTTTCACGACAGTCCTGCGTACATGAATCCCATTCTCCGGGCTATGCAGAACCGGGGGGTCACCGAGGAGAAGGTTCGAGGTGCCGTTGCCGCCTACTGCGGACTTGTTGAGCAGATGGACCGGGATCTGGGCCGGGTGCGGCAGGCGTTTGACGCCTATACCCGGCGCCGCGGATCCCAGGGAATATTCTGCTATCTCTCCGATCACGGGGATCAGGTAGGCCAGCGGGGTATTTTTGGCAAGGATACCTTTTTTGAAGGCTCTGCCAAGATCCCTCTGCTCTTCGCCGGTCCCGGCATCCCGGCGGGGCGCCGGGAAGAGGAGCCGGTGAGTATTCTGGACCTGGGACCGACCCTTTGGGATCTGACCGGCAGCGAGACCCTGCCGGACTGCGATGGCGTAAGTCTGGCCCCCGCTCTTTCGGGAGAGCCGCTGGCTCCCGGCCGCGCGGGGGGATGCGAACACCTTCATCAGCTGGAGGGCCGGGACGTATACGGCCTGATGCTCCGCAGGGGTGCCTACAAGTATATATCCTATCACGGCCTCAACGAGATGCTCTTCCACATCGGAGACGACCCCCTGGAGCGCCATGACCTGATAGCGGAGGAGCCCGGGGCGGCAGAGGCATTCCGTACTCTGGCCAGGTCCTTCTCCGATCCTGAACGGATCGAGGCAGAACAGGCCCTCCACCGGCAGAAGATCCGGTGGTTCCGCGCCTGGGAGGAAGCTGCCGGTCTGGATGAATCCGAGCGCTGGAAGGACAATCCGCCCACGGCCCGTGTGAAGCCTGAATTGTACATTGAATAGAAGGAGGAATATCAGATGCCTGTCCTGGATGCACTGACACCGCTGCTTTTGCTGCTGCCTGCGGGCGCGGCGGCTGTATTGCTGATCTGCTTTGTCGGTAAACGACGGAAGAAAGGCGGACAGCTTCCACGTGATCCTCTGGCGGAGCTGTTTTTGGACCGTTATAACGATGAGGATGGAGAGTAGATGATGGCAGATTATATGACCTGTACTGCCCTGACTGACGCAGGCCCTTTTGTGACCCGCCTGATCCTCACCATGCCGGAGGAGGTGGCCGCAGGCGCGGCAGGGCCGGGGACCTTCAGCGTGTTTGTCCAGAGGAGAAATCGGACGACAGGGGAACTGATTTCCCTGAACAGGAAGGCCGTATCGCCGGAGGTGCTGGCAGACGCAGCGGACGGACTTTCCCAGGGGTATTGGCCGGTGCAGGCAGTCTATCCCTGGGGTGAAGATGGCCGGCCTGTGTCCCGAAGCCGGTTTCTGGCTCTGGAAATGCCCTACGGCCCCACGGAACACCTGAGTGCCCTGGCCGCTCACGCCAACGGGCCCTATAACGATTTTGTGGATATGACTATCCGCGTGACACAGACCGCCCCCGTTCCCGGCTCTCCCGGCTGCATGGGGCTGGTATTTGAACACTGTGCAGGCGATATCCGCCCGGAGCTGGCCGGATGGGCGTTTTTCGATCTGGTGGACGCGGCCCATCCCCTTCGCTTCGGCTGGTTCCGGCCCGTTCTGTCGGAGGGGGAGAAAAAGCCTCTGCTGGTCTGGCTCCACGGTGCCGGCGGTGGTGGGACCGACCCGCGCTATCCCGTTCAGGGCAACCGGGTGACCGGATTCTCCTCTTCTCAGGGACAGAAGGCTCTGGGCGGTGCGTGGGTGCTGGTACCCCAGTGCCCAACTATGTGGATGGATGACGGAAAGGGCTCTCCGCTGATGACGAACAATGAATCCATCTATGTTGAGCAGGTCAAAACACTGGTGGATTCCTTCCTTGCAGAGCATGAGACAGAGATCGACCGGGATCAGATTTTCATTGCCGGAAACTCCAACGGCGGATTTATGGCGGTCAAGCAGGCAATAGCCTATCCGGATTTCTACGCGGCGGCAGTGCCCGTCTGCGAAGCGGTCATGGCGGACCTTGTCACCGAGGAGGAGCTGTCCGCAATGAAGGATGTTCCCACCTGGTTTGTCCACTCCCGGTACGACTTTGTAGTGGCTCCTGAGAAAACCGTCCTGCCCCTGTACCGCCGCCTGAAAGAGGCCAACGCCCGGGAGGTCCATCTGACCTTCTTGGGCAATATCACCGATGAGAGCGGGAAATTCCGGTACCCGGATGGAACACCGTATACCTATATTCCCCACTTTGCATGGGTTCCTGTGTACAATAATGCTTGCCGCACCGATGCGGACGGGAGTCCGGTCGTCAAGGACGGCTTTCAGGTGGGGATATTTGAATGGCTGCGCCGGACGAGGCTGTCGCAGCGCAAGGGAGGAAAAAATAATGCTGAAAGCAATTCTGTTTGATCTGGACGGCGTGATCTGCTCCACGGACGAGTACCACTACCAGGCGTGGAAGGATATGGCCAGTACGCTGGGGATCTATTTTGACCGCACCATCAACAACCGCCTGCGGGGCGTGAGTCGGATGGCAAGCCTGGAAATTATCCTGGAGCGATACGAGGGTCCCTCGCTGAGTGAAGAACGCAAGCGGGAACTTGCAGAGAGGAAGAATGACACATACCGCCGCCTGCTGGCCAACATGAGCCCCTCCGATTTGACGGAGGAGGTGCGCACTACTCTGGAGGCCCTGCGCTCCTCGGGGCTGAAACTGGGTATTGGTTCCTCCAGCAAAAACGCGCCTTTTATTCTGAACAGGCTCGGTCTGGGAAACTATTTCGACGCAGTTTCCGACGGCAACAACATTACCCACAGCAAACCGGATCCGGAGGTCTTTCTCAAGGGCGCCGGTTTTTTAGATGTACTCCCCGAAGAATGCCTGGTTGTGGAGGACGCCGTATCCGGCGCGGAGGCCGGCCGCTGCGGCGGATTTCCCGTAGCCTGTGTGGGTGATGCTTCAGCTGCCGGAGCGGGGGATTTCAATCTGGCCGCCTTTGGACAGCTTATAGAGGTAGCGGCGCAGCTGCGGGAAGGAGAGACTGCCTGATGCGGGGATGTATCTGCAATCCATACCTCCCTCTTTGGGAGTATGTTCCGGACGGAGAGCCCCGGATATTCGGGGACCGGCTGTACATCTACGGTTCACATGACCGGTCGGGCGGTGATTTTTTCTGTCTTGAGGACTATGTGGTCTGGTCTGCACCCCTGGAAGATCTGGCAGACTGGCGCTGCGAGGGCATTTCCTACCGGCGGGAGCAGGATCCGCACAACACGGATGGACGGTGGGAACTGTTTGCGCCGGACGTAGTGCAGGGCGCGGACGGACGGTACTATCTGTTTTACTGCCTGCGGATGCAGAAGGAATTCGGCGTAGCGGTCAGCGACAGCCCTGCCGGCCCCTTCTCCTTTTATTGTCACCTCCGGCGGCGGGACGGCTCTCTGTTTGACAGCGAAATGCCCTACGACCCCTCCGTCCTGGTGGACAGTGATGGCAGAGTATATCTCTATTACGGCTACACCTCCGAGACTATTGCCGCCAGATTCGGTGCGGAGGCCAGCGGCGGATGTATGGTGGTAGAGCTGTCCCCGGATTTCCATACAGTGCTGACCGAGCCTAAGGTCTGCCTGCCCCGGGACATCCACACAGCAGGCACCGGCTTTGAAGGTCACGGCTACTACGAGGCGCCCTCCATGCGGAAATTCGGCAAAACGTATTACCTGGTCTATTCCAGCGAGGTATGCCATGAGCTGTGCTATGGGTACAGCGACCGGCCGGACAGCGGATTTTCCTTTGGCGGCGTCCTGGTCTCCAACGGAGACATGGGCCTGAAGGGCCGGAAATATCCGGTCTTTCTTCTGGGAAACAACCACGGCGGCCTCGTGGAGATCCATGGGCAGTATTATATTTTCTATCAGAGGCACACTCGTGGAAATCAGTTCTCCCGGCAGGGCTGCGCGGAGAAGATATGGATGGATGCAAACGGCAGATTCGCCCAGACAGAGATCACCTCCTGCGGTCTGAATCAGGGACCGCTGCCGGCAGAGGGCGTCTGGAGCGCTGCCATCTGCTGCCGTCTGACGGACGCGGCCCCGGAGAAAATGCTGCACTATCGGACCATAGATCCGGAGGATGCCCCCTGCGTCTGGGAGGAACCGTTGGCGCAGCCGGACCGGACGAAGAGGACACAGTTCGTCCGGCGCATCGCCAGCGGAACAACGATAGGCTACAAGTATTTCCGCGCCGAGTCACCCCGTACGCTTTCCTTTACCGTCCGCGGCCAGGCCAACGGCATTTTGGAGCTGTTCCTGGATGACCCGGAACAGGGAGAGCGCATGGGAGAGGCCGCAGTGACGCCCGGCGGAAGCTGGCGCACCATACCGGCCGATGGCGTATTTTCCGGAACGCATGCACTGTATCTGGTCTACCGGGGTGAGGGTACTCTGGACCTCCGAGACATCCGCTTCAACGGCTGAAGGGAGGCGCGCCGGAGATGATGCTTGTGTTTCTGATCGCACTGCTTTCCAGCGCGGTGGGAGCAATCTGCGGGATTGGCGGCGGCGTGGTCATCAAGCCGGTGATGGATATGTTTCGGATTGATTCCGTAGCTGCTATCAGTTTTCTGTCCGGTTGTACGGTGCTGTCCATGAGCTGCTATACTGTAGGCAGAGCTATGCTGGCAGGAGAGGGGCGGGTAGACGTGAAAACCGGCACTCCTCTGGCTCTGGGCGCCGCCTTGGGAGGCCTGGCAGGAAAAGCGCTCTTCACCGCTGTAAAGGGCCTGTTCCAGCAGTCCGACATGGTGGGCGCTGTCCAGTCAGCCTGTCTGGCCGTTATCACATTGGGCACGCTGGCATATACGCTATGCAAAGCGCGCATCCATACCCACCGCCTCACCGCGCCTGCTGCCTGCTGCGCCGTCGGGCTGGCTTTGGGGATCTGCTCCAGTTTTCTGGGGATCGGCGGCGGGCCGATCAATCTGGTCGTGCTGTACTATTTTTTCAGCATGGACACCAGGACGGCGGCAGCCAACAGTCTGTATATCATCCTGTTCAGCCAGCTGGCCAGCCTTCTTGCCACGCTGATCGCCGGAACCATTCCGGATCTGCAGCTGATGATGCTGGTATGGATGATCGCCGGCGGGATCGGCGGCGGCATCATCGGACGGGCATGCAGCAAGAGGATGGATGACCGGGCGGTGGAAAAACTTTTTATGGGCTTGATGGGGGTTATCATTGCCATCAGCCTGTTTAATTGCTTCCGCTTTGCCGGTTAGCTGGCGGTGCTTCCATCACAGGCGGTCATCCAAAACAAAAATTTTCTTGAGCAATGCAACAATGCGGTGAAAGGAAGAATTTCATGTATTATATTGGAATCGACCTGGGGACCTCGGCCTGCAAGATGCTGCTGGTGGACCAGTCCGGTCAGGTAAAGAATGCGGTTACGAAGGAATACCCTCTTTCCTTCCCCCGCACCGGTTGGAGCGAACAGGACCCCGCTCACTGGTGGACTGCAGTGCGGGATGGAATTCCGGAACTGCTGGCAGAGTTTGACGCCGGAGAAGTCAAAGGCATCGGCTGCGGCGGACAGATGCACGGATTGGTGGCCTTGGACGCATCGGACAGGGTTCTGCGCCCCGTCATTCTTTGGAACGATGGGCGTACTGCCAAAGAGGTGGATTACCTGAATGAAACTGTTGGACGCAGCAGGCTGAATCAATACACAGCCAATATTGCCTTTGCGGGTTTTACTGCCCCTAAACTGCTGTGGATGAAGGCCAATGAACCGGATCTCTTCAGGCGGATTACTAGAATCATGCTGCCCAAAGACTACCTGATCTACCGTTTCACCGGCGTCCATGCCACGGATTACTCCGACGCATCCGGAACGCTGCTGCTTGATGTGCAGCACAAACAATGGTCTCAAGAAATGTGCGAAATTTGCGGTGTGACAGAAAAGCAGCTTCCAAGCCTCTATGAGAGCTGGGGGCCGGTAGGACCCCTGCTGCCGGAGATAGCCAGGGCTCTGGGCCTGCCGGAAAATGTGACAGTCTGCGCAGGAGCGGGAGACAACGCCGCCGCCGCTGTTGGTACTGGAACTGTAGGTGCGGGCGGCTGCAATATCAGCTTGGGAACCTCCGGAACCATATTTATCTCCATAGATAAGTTCGGTGCGGACCCTAACAATGCTCTCCACTCCTTCGCCCATGCTGACGGCGGCTATCATCTCATGGGCTGCATGCTCTCCGCTGCCAGCTGTAATAAGTGGTGGCAGGACAAGATCATTGAATCGGCAGACTATCAGGCCGAACAGGAGAAGATCGCAACGGAAAAGCTGGGGAAAAACCATGTCTATTTTCTGCCCTATCTCATGGGCGAGCGCAGCCCCATCAACGACACCAATGCCCGTGGAACTTTCATTGGCCTGACCATGGACACCACCCGGGAGGATATGCTGCAAGCGGTGCTGGAGGGAGTGGCTTTTGCCATCCGGGACAGCTTTGAGGCTGCAAAAAGTTTGGGGGTGGACATTTCTCGCTCCAGCATCTGTGGTGGTGGGAGCAGGTCCGCACTGTGGAAAAGGATCATGGCCAATGTGCTGGGAATTCCTCTGGTTACGGTGGCCACAGAGCAGGGACCCGGTTACGGTGGGGCTATCCTTGCCATGGTTGCTGCGGGACAGTTCCCAAGCGTCCAGGCAGCCTGCAGCTCGCTGGTTTTCACAGCGCATACTGTGGAGCCTGACCTGGCGCTTACTGCGCTCTATGAGGAGCGGTATCAGCAGTTCCGGCAAATCTATCCCGCTTGTAAAACTCTTTTTGGGAGGTTGTTATGAAAATAGAGTTTATTTTTGAAAAACTATGGATATTCAAAACGAACCATAAGGAGGAGAAATGATGTTTACAAATATTCCCGAAGTGAAGCTGGGCGTGATTGCCGTTTCCCGCGCCTGCTTCCCC
>OFFK01000682.1_pt1 | contig 28338 bp, 23 predicted proteins | sample 1521361 | NCBI WGS metagenome assembly OFFK01 (sample SAMEA3504096, study PRJEB24116) | mouse gut metagenome | biome: mouse gut; feature: mouse-associated habitat; material: faeces | place: Denmark | collected 2011 | reverse complement strand
CCTTGTGACAAATGATCTATGATACAGAAAGCGCCGCGGACACTTTCTCATATCCATCCCCGCAAGTTAGTTAAAGCTAACTTATGGGCCGAATGAAAGGGGTCTCAGACCCCCATCATACTGTGCCAGCCAGCAAGGAAAAAATCCTGGAGCTGTTTGACATAGTGCTTTGCCCGGTCATAGGGCATATCGTGGACCACGACCTCGAATATCCCGTGGAACATCCCGCTGGCAATGATGTGGCAGAGCTGATCGTCCAGCTCCGGGATGTCCCGGCCCTGTCTGCGCAGGACTTCCATGAAACGCTGGGTGGCTTCCACTTCGATCTCTACCATGTTGTGGATAAAGTTTTCGTATCCAGTGCCCTGGGCCTTGCAGATCAACAATCTGAACGGGTCAAGATGCTGGTACACATAGCCCAGCATTTCCTTTACGCAATCACTGGATTCTACCCCTACATGGCTGGGCTGTTCCGCCTCCGGCAGTTCGGAGAACGCCGTCTGTGCCCGCATGAACATTCCCATGACCGCCGCCGCATGAGGTTCTACCAAGGCGGTGAACAGGGCCTCCTTGCTGGAGTAGTACCCGTAAAAGGCTCCGGTCGTCACTCCGGCATTTTTGACGATTTGTCGCAGGGAGGCGTCCGCAAAGCCCTTTTCCAGAAATTCCTCCATTGCCGCCTGATGGATGCGGGTTAAAGTTTCGCCTTGTTCTTCCATGTGTCCGCCCTCATATAACACCGATATATAACAATGTTATAATAATCCGAACGGGCAGGTTTGTCAAGCCTTGGATCCATTTTTATTGTGCAGGGCAGCTCAGACCGCTAAGCGGTGCTCGCGCGGCTCCAAGACAGGGCTTGCAAATTATTTGATTGCGGCTATAATGGAAGTGCCTGGGAACAGGCGGGAGGATCTTTGCCATTGCTGGGAGGCGACAAAGTATGAGGGTCCTGGTGGTTGAGGACGCGCGGGACATGAACCGCTTGATCGAAAAGACATTGAAAAAGGCCGGCTACAGCGTGGATTGCTGCTTTGACGGCGAGGAAGCGCTGAGCTATCTGCCAGGCGCTGAGTATGACGCGATCTTACTGGATGTGATGATGCCGAAGCTGGACGGCTATACTTTGCTGGAACGGCTCCGGGACAGGGACATGGCGGTGCCCGTGATGTTTCTGACGGCCAAAGACGCTGTTGACGACCGGGTAAAAGGGCTGGACCTGGGTGCGGACGACTATCTGGTCAAGCCCTTTTCCTTTGACGAGCTTCTGGCCCGGATCCGCGCCATGACCAGAAAGCGCACCGAAAACCGAAAAAACCAGTTTTTCCTGGCCGATTTGACTGTAGATATCGAACGGAGAACGGCTTTTCGGGCGGGGAAGGAAATCACGCTTCTCCCCAAAGAGTTTTCCCTTTTGGAGTGTATGATCCGCAATCAGGGCGTCGTCCTGTCCCGGGAACAGCTGGAGAACCAGATATGGAATTATGAGTTTTCAGGCAGCTCCAACAATATAGATGTGTATATCAGCCGCCTGCGGAAGAAGATCGACAGCGGATATCCACTCAAGCTGCTCCATACCATCCGCGGCGTGGGCTGGGTCCTGAAGGCGGACAAAGCTGGGGGAACATCATGAGGAAGCTCTCTGTGAAGACCCGGATCGCCGTGTGGCTTACGCTGCTGATGGGGCTGCTGGCCGCGCTGCTGCTGGCGTTCCTGCTGTCCATTAGCAAGGTGGTGGCCGTTCGGACCGCCATGTCACAGCTGGCGCAGACGGTTCGGAGCAACCTGAGCCATACCGCCATGCCCAATGGACGCTTGGAGCTGGGAAGCGGCTTTGATTTTTACCAGAACGGCGTGACCACCTTGATCTACAGCCGGGATAAGGCCCTGCTGGCCGGCCAGCTCCCGGCGTCCTTCACGGTGGAGGAGGCGTTCCAAAATGGCCTGACCCGAACGGTGAGCACCGGGGCCGAGCAGTACCTGGTTCTGGATCTGTGGCTCCCCATAGGATGGGAAAACGGGGTGTGGCTGCGCGGCGTCATGGAGGCCCCTGAAAACCGCCGGCTTATGTTCAAGCTGCTCCTCGTGGCGTTTATCATCATGCCGGCGTTCATGGCGTCGGCCGCACTGGGCAGCTATCGGATCGCGAAAAGGGCGTTTCGTCCTTTGGACAGCATTACCGCGACAGCGGCGTCTATCAACGAGGCCCAGGACCTATCGCGCCGCATTGGACTGCCGCCGGGAAAGGATGAATTTTCCCAGCTTGCCGCAGCCTTTGACCAGCTGCTCCAGCGGCTGGAGCGGTCCTTTGAGTCGGAGAAGCAGTTTACGGCCGACGCCTCGCATGAGCTTCGCACCCCGGTGTCCATTATCACAGGGGCCTGCGAATACGCGGAAAGGTACGATGAGACCGGGGAGGAACGGCAGGAGACCATCGCCATGATCCACCGTCAGGCGGATAAAATGTCCCAGCTGATCTCCCAGCTGATGAGCATGACCCGGCTGGAGCAGGGAACCGAGCCGGTCCGGCTGGAGCGCGTCAGCCTGGATAAGCTGCTGCGCTCTCTCTGCGGGGAGCTGGCCTGCGATCCCAGCCGTCTGGTTTTAGAGGTCCCCAACGGTTTGACGGTGGAGGCCGATCCATCGCTGCTGGCCAGGCTGCTCCGGAATCTGGTGGAAAACGGGTTCAAATATGGCAGGCCGGATGGCCATGTATGGATATCGGCCGCTAAGGAGGGCGGCGAGGTCCTGCTGGAGGTGAGGGACGACGGCATGGGGATCCCCTCCGGCCAGCAGGACAAAATTTGGCAGAGGTTCTATCGGGCGGACCCGGCCCGGGGCGAAGGGGGAACGGGGCTTGGGCTGTCCATCGTGCGGCAGATCGCCCAGCTCCACGGGGGATACATGACCCTGGAGAGCGTTCCGCGGGTAGGCAGCGTGTTTACCCTCCATCTGCCTGCCCCGGAGGATGCCGCGGATTAAGGAAGCCCGATTAAATTTCAAATTGGCAAAGCCCCCGGCGGACCGTCTGTCAGCCAGGCGGTCCGCCGAAGGATCGATTTAAAATTTCTTTCCAAATTTCATGTAGATTTCATGTTGGCGCAGTAGACTATACCCAGCAACGGAAAGGGGTGCGTTATGAGGAGAAACAAATTCTTGTGCATGATCGTGTTGCTGCTGCTTTTCAGTGGCTGCGCCCAGCGGCAGAGCCAAATGGGCTATATTGGCGCGGACGCGGCAAAGCGGGCGGCCTTGGAAGCGGCGTCGCTGTCGGAGCAGGAGGTGAGTTCCTTCCGCACGGATATGGGGACCCGCGACGGACTGGATTATTACCAGGTCTGCTTTGAGGCGGCCGGTCGGAGCTACCGGTATGACGTCGATGCCCTTACCGGGGTGGTGATCGGCGAAGAAGATCCTGCCGGTACGGATGGCGGCCAAACGGGGTGGCCTGAGCCGGGCGGCCCGCCGGAGTCTGACGATCCGGGTCCTGTCGTAAACTCGCCCCAGCCCGTCCCTGAAGCGTCCGCCCCGGTGGCCCCGGGCCCCGAGCCGGATCCTTATATCGGAGAGGACGAGGCCAGGCGCATCGCCTTGGAGCACGCGGGACTGGAGGAAAGCCAGGTCACGTTTGTCTGCTCCCTTCTGGAGTTTGACGATGGGCAATGGGAATATGACGTGGAATTCTATACCGCGAATTATGAGGAGTATGACTATGAGATCGACGCCCTTACCGGGGCGGTGATCAGCTTCGACTATGACGCGGAATACTATTCGCCGTCCGACGGCTCCAGCGCGATTACGGCCGAGCAGGCCAGACAGGCGGCCCTCGCGCGGGTTCCCGGCGCGGCCGAAAGCGATATACGGAAATTCAAGATCGACGATGACGACGGACTCCTTCTTTACGAGGGAAAGATCATCTATAACGGCATGGAGTACGAGTTTGAGATCGACGCATACAGTGGCTTTGTCCGCGAATGGTCGGCTGAGCCTTTCAGCCGATAATGCAAAACAGCTGAGGAGGGATTGCGCTATGCGTAAAACGAACAAGACCTGGTTTGTCCGATGGATAGGGGTGCTGATGTGCGCCGTGATGCTGGGTGGGGCTTTAGTGGTCAACGGGGCGGCAGCTTCAGCGGCTACTGTCAGCGCGACGGTTTCCCCGGACATAACGGTGAAGGTGGACGGCCAAACGCAAACCTTTTTTACCGTAAGCGGCACACAGGTACACCCGATCCTTTACAACGGCACCACCTATCTGCCCGTTAGGGCTATTGGCGCGCTGATGAACAAGAATGTCAACTGGGATCAGTCCACGCTGACGGTCACCCTTTCTGGAACCCGGACCACCTCCGCCGCGGCGGGGGTCCTGGACGAGAATCCCACGAAGCGGGTCGTTCAGGCGCAGCTGCGCCCCGATTTTACCATTGTGGTGGACGGCGCGTCCCGCGCCTTCACTGATGCCAATGGAGCCGCGGTCTACCCGATGCTCTACAGCGGCACCACCTATCTGCCGCTGAGGGCGATCGGCGGGCTGATGGGGAAAACCGTGAGCTGGGACGCGCAGACGCGGACCGCCAGCCTTTCCGGCGGCTCCGGGGACAGCCTGGTGACGGACGCGGACAGCTTTGGGCCCGACACCAACGCTGGGCAGACCCACCCTCAACCCACCCAGCCCGGGAGCGGCGCCGATTCCTGCATCGGCGAGGCCAAGGCAAGGAGCATCGCGCTGAACCATGCTGGACTGACGGAAGGCCAGGTGACGTTCATTCAGACAAAGCTCGATCATGACAAGGGCCGATGGGAGTACGAGGTGGAATTTTATACTGCCGGCTATCAGGAGTATGACTATGAGATCGACGCCTTGACAGGCGAGATCCTGGAGTTCGATTATGACGCGGAGCACTGGTCGCCCCCCCAGCAAAACACGAACGCATCCAAAATCGGGGTTGAAAAGGCAAAAGCTACCGCCGTGAGCCACGCCGGACTGAGCAGCGGTCAGGTCTCGTTCGTCAAGGCGAAACTGGATTATGACGACGGCCGGTGGACCTATGAAATCGAATTTATATCCGGGACATGGGAATATGAGTATGAGATCGACGCCTACAGCGGGGCGGTGCTGAAATACGAGAGAGAGTCTATTTACGATTGAGCGGCAGCGCAGTCGGTCCTGCTCCTTGATTGTTATCTGCTTGAAAGCCATGATGGGCGGCCCTGCGAGACGCGGGGCCGCCCATATCACTTCATGATCTCTGTTTTCCGCCCATCGCCATGCCGCGCCAGCCGCTCCCGGCAGTGCTCCGGCAGGCTCAAAACGATCGCGCGCGCCAGGGCGGCGGTTTCTTCCCTTGTCAGGTCAAATCCCACCGCCGGGAGCCGATCGCAAATTACTTCCACGCATCGGAGCATATCCTTCGCCAGCAGAAAGCCGGTATCCGTCAAATAGATTTTTCCGTATTTCTCCCGCACCAGGAGGTTCATATCCATCAGAGTCGCCATCATTTTCGTGACAGAGGCTTTCGAGCAGTTCAAAGCCTTTGCCACAGCCTGCGTCCCCACGTCTGGAGTGCTTTTGCCCAATTCGTAGATCGCCAGCAGATAGCGAAGATGGGATTCCCGTAATTCTGCCATAGAATCGTTCCTCCCCAACGAGAGGAGGCATGAGCAGATCCCGCTGCCCATGCCTCCTCACCATGTCTTGCAAAATTTGAAGTTTTAGTGACAGCCGCGGCAGTTCCCGCAGTCGCCGTTGCAGCCTCCGCCGGACTTGCGTGACTTCCACAAAGACCGGACGGCCAATGCCACAACAGCGATCAGCGCGGCGGTCACGATGACATTTCCCAGTATAGCGGGCATATTCGGTCGCTCCCTTCCAGGCCGGTCACTTCGCGGCGGCCACGGAGGTCAGCCGCCGGGTGCTTTCTTCCCCCTGATAGCCCTTGCGCAGCAGCAGATAGAGGATGCCCACCAGCAGAACCAAGGCCACGACTGTCCAAAGGCTGAAGCTGGCGGCACCCGTGATCAGCCCGCCGATCTGGTAGACGATGAGAGCGGACGCATAGGCGAACACGCACATATAGCCGATGGCGAAGGCGGTCCACCTGGCGTTGTTCATCTCCCGCTTGATGGCCCCCATGGCGGCGAAGCAGGGGGCGCAGAGGAGATTGAAGATCATGAAGCTGTAGGCGGTGAGAGCGCCGAAGTCCGCCCCCACCAGGGTCCAGATCTCCTCGCCGTTCTCGCTGATCTCCCCGGCGAAGTGGTAGAGGGTAGCGAGGGTCCCTACCACATTCTCCTTGGCGGTGAGGCCAACGAAGGAGGCCACGGTGGCCTTCCAGGCCATATCGCCCCTCCAGCCCAGGGGATAGAAGATCCAGGCGATGGCATTGCCGATGGCGGCCAGCAGGGAGGTATTGTTGTCCTCCACCGGGCCGAAGGCCCCGTCGGTGAAGCCGTAGCCCTGGAGAAACCACAGCACGATGGTGGACAGCAGGATCACCGTCCCGGCCCGCTTGATGAAGGACCATCCCCGTTCCCAGGTGGCCCGCAGGACGTTTCCAGCGGAGGGGGCGTGGTAGGTGGGCAGTTCCATGACAAAGGGGGCAGGCTCTCCGGCGAAGGCCTTGAACTTTTTCAGCATGATGCCGGAGATCACCACGGCGGCGATGCCGATGAAGAAGGCCGAGGTGGCCACCAGGGAGGAGCCGCCGAACACCGCCCCGGCGAACAGGCTGATGATGGGCATTTTGGCCCCGCAGGGGATGAAGCCGGTGGTCATGATGGTCATTTTCCGGTCCCGGTCCTGCTCGATGGTCCGGGAGGCCATGATGCCGGGGACGCCGCAGCCGGTGGCCACCAGCATGGGGATGAAACTCTTTCCGGAGAGTCCGAAACGCCGGAAGATGCGGTCCATGATGAAGGCGATCCGGGCCATATAGCCGCAGTCCTCCAGGATGGCCAGCAGTAGGAACAGCACCAGCATCTGGGGCACGAAGCCCAGCACCGCGCCCACGCCGTCCACAATACCGTCCATGATCAGGCCGTACAGCCAGCCGCCGACGCCCAGGGAGGTGAGGATGCCGTCAAAGAACCCGGGAACCATCTCGCCAAAGAAGGTATCGTTGGCCCAGTCGGTGCCCCAGGAGCCGATGCCGATGCCCCACTCCTCTCCCACGAACAGACCCGCTGGGGAAGTGCCCATGGCGATGGAGTAGATCAGGAACATGACTGCCGCGAAGATGGGCAGTGCCAGGATGCGGTTGGTCACCACCTGGTCGATTTTGTCGGAGACGGACAGGCTGCCCTTGGCCGCCTTTTTCTTGACGGACTTGCTCACCACGCCGTTGATGTAGGCGTACCGCTGGTTGGTGATGATGCTCTCCGCGTCGTCGTCCATCTCCCGCTCGCAGTCGGCGATATGCTCCTCCAGGTGGGCCTTCAGATCGGAGGGGAGGGCCAGCTCCTCCATCACCTTTTCGTCCCGCTCGAAAATCTTGATGGCATACCAGCGGAGATACCCGTCCGTCACCCTGCCCTGGATGGACTCCTCGATGTGGGCCAGGGCGTGCTCCACGCTGCCGGTGAACACATGGGGCGGCTCCCCGGCCTGATGGTTTTGCGCCATGGCCGCGGTCCGTTCGGCGGCGGCCATGCCCCCCTCGCCTTTGAGCGCGGACATCTCCACCACCTCGCAGCCCAGGGCGGCCCCCAGCTTGGCAAGGTCGATGGTGTCGCCGTTTTTCCGCACCAGGTCGATCATGTTCACGGCCACCACCACGGGCAGGCCCAGCTCGATGAGCTGGGTGGTGAGATAGAGGTTGCGCTCAATGTTGGTGCCGTCCACAATGTTGAGGATGGCGTCCGGCTTCTCCTTCACCAGATACGATCGGGCCACCACCTCCTCCAAGGTGTAGGGGGACAGGGAATAGATGCCGGGCAGGTCTTGGATGACCACATCCCTGCGGCCCTTCAGCCTGCCCTCCTTCTTTTCCACGGTGACGCCGGGCCAGTTGCCCACATACTGGCTGGAGCCGGTGAGGGCGTTGAACAGCGTGGTCTTGCCGCAGTTGGGGTTGCCCGCCAGGGCGATTTTCATGTCCATTTGGATCCTCTCCCTTCAAGTGTTAGTTAAGGCTAACCTTTGGCAAAAAAATTCAGCCCACCTCGATCAACTCCGCGTCGGCCTTTCTGACGCTGAGCTCATAGCCCCGGACGTTCAGCTCCATGGGATCGCCCAATGGGGCCACCTTGCGCACGAAGACCTCCACGCCCTTGGTGATGCCCATATCCATGATACGCCGCTTCACCGGGCCTTCGCCGTGCAGCTTTGCCACGATCACGGTTTCGCCCACCTTCACATCCTTCAATGTTTTCATGCTGCCTCGCTCCTTTATACCTGAATTCGATTCGCCATTGTTTTGTCCAGCGCAATCCGGCTGTCCCTCACCTGTACGATCAGGTTCCCCGCGATCTCGCTGATCACGGTCACATCGCTGTCCACCACAAAGCCCAGCTCCGCCAAATGCTGGCGCACCTCATCTTTGCCGGAGATTTTGCGGATAGTCGCGGTCTCCCCTGCCTTTGCCATTGTCAGCGGCATCATTTCTTCGCCTCCCTCTGCAACGGGGTTAGCAATGCCTAACCTCGAATCGGCCTTAGTTTACCACTGCTAACCGAAGATGTCAAGACCATTTTGAGAAAAATCTGCATTTCGAATTAGGATCTGCTGACCCCACGCAAAAACGACCTGCGCAGGGGGGCTTTTTGCAAAGCTCCACGAATCCGCCGGGAGCAAATCTAAACGGACCGGCGGCGAAGGGGCGGTCCCGCGTTATGCTGATACGGCCAGTTTTTCGATGGGCGTTCCCTGCTCGTACAGGTTCACGTAGGTATGGATACATCTGCGGTAAGAGGCGAAGCGCGCCTCCACTTCCGCCGGATCACCGTATGATTTCCAGAATCCGCAGCAGGTGAAATTCCGTCCCCGGTTCTCGATAAAGCCGATGACATCCCGGAGCGGGTATCCCAGGAATACACCGATCTCATGCGGGAATTCCGGCTGGGTTTGCAGGCGGCGGGCAAGCTGGTCCAGCAGGCCGTCCAGGTCAGTGCCGGCGTATCCGGCTTTGGCCAAAAATCTTTGGCAGGCGTTGCCGGACAGCAGCCGCTCCAAATGCGTTCGCCGGTACACATAGACGATCGCCCAGCTGGAGCAGGGTCGCTCCAAAAGGATTTGGACGGCGAGGCCCAGGGGAGCCAGCCGCTCATCCCACTGCCGGACCTTCTGGCGGGAGATCTCCAACGGGGAACGGTTGAAGCTGAAAATGCTTCCCGGCTTTATCCCGGCCAGCGTCGGGGCGCATTGCCGGACCAGCACGGACTCGAACGTCTGGGAGCGGCTGGTGGATCGACCAATCACTGCCATACCGCCAGCTTCCTGCCCAGTTCTTTGCAGGCCTCCTCGCCGCTTACGTCCGGCGCCTCGTTGATCGCCAGACCATTTTCCTCCAGAAGGCAGGCCCCGGCGTCGCGGCAGCGGTGGCACCAGTCCCGCATCCACTGGCCGTCCCCCCAGCCGTAAGAGCCGAACAGGGCGATCCGCCTGCCGCTGAGCGAACCCTCCAAGGCGGCGAACATCGGCTCGAATTCCATTTCCTCCAGCACCTCGCAGCCCATGGCGGGACAGCCGAAGGACACGGTGCTGTAGGCGGTGAGCCGGTCGGCGGAAAACTCCCCGGGCCCCAGCAGCTCCGCCTCGCCGCCGGCGGCCCGGACGCCTTGGGCGATATGATCCGCCATAGCCTTCGTGTTTCCAGTCCCGCTCCAAAATACGATCGCGATCTTGTTCATGCTGAACGCTCCTTTGCAAAATATGTTCGTTAGCAAACGCTAACTCCTGTGCCCAGAGAGGCCCCAGGGACGGAGCCCTGGGGGAGGAAAAGCGGTCGCTATGCCCGTGGTTAGTTTATGCTAACCACGGGCATACAATACCACAGCGGGGCGGCTTTGTCAAGAGAAGTCCGCCGGCGCGAATGATTTTCTTTCGTTCCTTTGTGTTCAACACGCCATAGGGCTGCCCGCCGAGGGGAGCGCGCCGACGCTTTCACCGGCGCGCTCCCTCTGTGCTCAATCCGCAAACATCGGTGTGGACAGGTAGCGGCCGCCGGCGTCCGGAAAAAGGACCACGATGGTCTTTCCGCTGTTTTCAGGCCTCTTGGCCAGACGGACCGCAGCATGGAGCGCGGCACCGGAGGAGATGCCCACCAGGATGCCCTCCCTGCGCCCCACCAGCCGCCCGGCGGCAAAGGCGTCCTCGTTGGACACGGGGATGATCTCGTCGTAAACGGCGGTGTCCAGAACCTCCGGCACAAAGCCCGCGCCGATGCCCTGTATTTTGTGGGCTCCGGAGCGTCCCCAGCTGAGGACAGGGGAGTCCTCGGGCTCCACCGCCACCACTTTCACCGCCGGGTTTTGCTCTTTCAAGTACTGCCCCACGCCGGTGACGGTGCCGCCGGTGCCCACGCCCGCCACAAAGATGTCCACCTGCCCGTCGGTATCTGCCCAGATTTCCGGGCCGGTAGTGGAGCGGTGGGCGGCGGGATTGGCCGGGTTGACAAACTGGCCGGGGATGAAGCTGTTGGGAATCTCCTGTGCCAGCTCCTCTGCCTTGGCGATGGCCCCTTTCATCCCCTTAGCCCCTTCGGTAAGAACCAGCTCCGCGCCGCAGGCCTTCATCAGCTGCCGGCGCTCCACGCTCATGGTCTCCGGCATGGTGAGGATGACGCGGTAGCCCCGGGCCGCCGCCACGGAGGCCAGCCCGATCCCCGTGTTGCCGGAGGTGGGCTCGATGATGGTGGAGCCGGGCTTCAATTTTCCGCCAGCCTCCGCCCGGTCGATCATGGCCTTGGCGATGCGGTCCTTCACCGACCCGGCGGGATTGAAATACTCCAGCTTTGCCAGGAGGCGGGCCGGCAGCCCCGCTTCCCTCTCAATATGGGTCAGCTCCAGCAAGGGCGTTTTGCCGATCAGCTGGTCGGAAGATGTGTAGATATTGGACATAACGGATTTCTCCTCTTATTTCTGTGCGGCGGCACAGGCGAAGCCTTTTTCCAGGTCGGCGATGATATCGTCGATATGCTCGGTGCCGATGGACAGCCGGATAGTATTGGGCCTGATGCCCTGATCCAGCAGCTCCTCGGGGGAGAGCTGGGAGTGGGTGGTGGTGGCCGGGTGGATGACCAGAGACTTCACGTCCGCCACGTTGGCCAGCAGGGAAAAAATCTCCAGATTGTCGATAAACTTGTGGGCCGTTCCCTGCCCGCCCTTGATCTCAAAGGTAAAGATAGACGCGCCGCCGTTGGGGAAATACTTCTCATACAGGACATGGTCGGGATGCTCAGGCAGGCTGGGGTGGTTGACCTTCTCCACCTGGGGATGGTTGACCAGATACTCCACCACTTTTTTGGTGTTTTCAGCGTGGCGTTCTACCCGAAGGGACAGGGTCTCCACTCCCTGGAGAAGCAGAAAGGCATTGAAGGGTGAAATCGCCGCTCCGGTGTCCCGCAGGAGGGTAGCCCGGATGTAGGTGACAAAGGCGGCGGAGCCGGCGGCGGACCCCTTTTGCATATGGCTTCTCCGTGCCCGGTCACTCCACCGTGACGCTTTTCGCCAGATTCCTGGGCTTATCCACGTCCAATCCCCGGGCCACGCTGGTGTAGTACCCCAGCAGCTGGAGGGGGACTATCGCCAGCAGTCCGGTGAAGCAAGGGGCCGTTTTAGGGATGTAGACGGTGAAATCCGCCGTGTCCTCTATGCTGTAGTGCCCATAACAGGTCAGCCCCATAAGGTACGCTCCCCGGGCCTTACACTCCGCCATATTGCTGATGGTTTTCTCGTACAGATTGCTCTGGGTGAGTACGCCGATCACCAGGGTGTTGTCCTCCACCAGGCTGATGGTGCCGTGCTTCAGCTCCCCCGCGGCGTAGGCCTCGCTGTGGATATAGCTGATCTCCTTCATTTTCAGGCTGCCCTCCAGGCTGGCAGCGTAATCCGCTCCCCGGCCCAGGAAGAAGATGTCCCGGGCGTTGGCGAACTTGGCGGCAAACCACTGGATGCGGCCCTTGTCCTCCAGCACGCGGGCGATCTTGTCCGGCAGGGCGGCCAGCTCCTCAATGTATCCCGTATACTCGTCCTCCATGAGTTTCCCCCGCACCTGGGCCAGCTGCACCGCCAGGGCGTACATGGCCATGAGCTGGGCACTGTAGGCCTTGGTGGTGGCCACGGCGATCTCCGGCCCCGCCAGGGTGTAGAGCACACTGTCTGCCTCCCGGGCGATGGTGGAGCCTACCACGTTCACCACCGCCAGCGTCCGCACCCCCCGCCGCTTTGCCTCCCGCAGGGCGGCCAACGTGTCCGCTGTCTCCCCGGACTGAGAGATGACGATGACTAAGGCGTTCTCGTCCAGCAGCAGCCTGCGGTAGCGGAACTCGGAGGCCAGCTCCACCCGGACGGGGACCTCCGCCAGCTCCTCCAGGACGTACTGGGCCGCCACCCCCACATGCCAGGCGGAGCCGCAGGCCGCGATATGGATGGACGAGACGGACCGGAGGACCTCCTCCGTCAGCCCCGCCCCGGACAGGTCGATCCGCCCGTCCTTCAGCAGACTGTTCAGGGTGTCCCGCACGGCGGCGGGCTGCTCATGGATCTCTTTGAGCATGAAGTGCTGGTATCCGCCCTTTTCCGCTGCCTGGGCGTCCCAGGTGATCTCGGTCAGGGGAAGCTCCACCTCGTCTCCATTGAGGTCGTAAAAATGGATCTCCCCCGGGCTGAGTCTTGCCGCCTGCTGATTGCCGATGTAGTACACATCTCGCGTGTCGTTCAGGATGGCGGGCACATCAGAGGCCAGATAGGTCTCCCCCTCCGCCACGCCGAGGATCATGGGTGAGTCCTTCCGGGCGGCGAAGATCTCGCCGGGATAGTCCTGAAACATCAGTGCCAGGGCATAGGACCCTTGTATGCGCACCATGGCCCGGGTGAGGGCGTCCACAGGGCCCAGCTTGTATTTTTTGTAGTAGTAGTCCACCAGCTTCACCGCCGTTTCGGTGTCGGTGTCTGAATAAAAGGTGTAGCCGTGGCGTTCCAGCTTGGCTTTCAGCTCGGAGCAGTTCTCGATGATCCCGTTGTGGACCCCCACCACCTGAGACTCCACCGCGTCGGAGCCGGAGCTCACACCGCTGCCGCTGACGTGGGGGTGGGCGTTGATGAGGCTGGGAGCGCCGTGGGTGGCCCAGCGGGTGTGTCCAATGCCGCAGCAGCCGGCAAGGGCCGCGCCGCCGTCTGTTTTCTCAGCCAGATTGCGCAGCTTGCCCACGGCCTTCACCACCTGGGCCGGCTCATCACCGTCCCGGATGGCCAGGCCCGCCGAGTCATAGCCCCGGTATTCCAGCTTGGCCAGCCCGTCCAGCAAAATGGGGGCGGCCTGCCGCCGCCCGGTAAAGCCTACGATTCCGCACATGATATGTACTCCCCCCGTCGGATCTGTTGTGTTCCATTATATTCCCATCGCATTCCGCTGTCAATTGGTTCGCCTTCAAAACTGCAAGATTAAAATATTAAACTTGCATATAAAGGGGGCGTTGTTGTGCCACATCCTTGTAATATGCAATAAAATATGTTTAAATTGCAAATATCATCTTGACTTTCCTGCTTCTACCGGCTATACTGGCCGTAGTTCAGGCGTGAACAACGGCGTTCCGACCCGGAAGGGGGAGGAGCGCCGATTTCTATTTCTCGGGGAAACAGAAAGGGGATCTCATTTATGGGCTGCAGCAGAGAGGATATCATTCGAATGGTGAAAGAGGAGGATGTAAAATTCATCCGAATGCAGTTCACCGACATCTTTGGCCAGCTGAAAAACGTGGCCATCACCGCCTCCCAGATCGAGAAGGCCGTGGACAACCAGATCATGATCGACGGCTCCTCCATCGAGGGGTTTGTCCGCATCAACGAGTCGGACCAGTATCTCTGGCCCGACCTGGACAGCTTTGTCATCTTCCCCTGGCGGCCCCAGCACGGCAAGGTGGCCCGGCTGATCTGCGATGTGCACAACCCGGACGGTACTCCCTTTGTGGGCGACCCCCGGGGGGTGCTGGAGCGGGTGCTGGAGAAAGCGAAGGCCATGGGCTACGACACCTTCAACGTGGGCCCCGAGGCGGAGTTCTTCCTGTTCCAGACCGATGAGGAGGGCAAGCCCACCACCCGCACCAACGACGAGGCGGGCTATTTCGACCTGGGCCCCCTGGATCACGGGGAGTCCACCCGGCGGGAGATCTGCCTGGCGCTGGAGGAGATGGGCTATGAGATCGAGGCCAGCCACCACGAGGTGGCCCAGGGCCAGCACGAGATCGACTTCAAGTACGCCCCCGCCCTCCAGTGCGCCGACAAGATCATGACCTTCAAGCTGGCTGTAAAGACCCTGGCCCAGAAGAATGGGCTCCACGCCACCTTCATGCCCAAGCCCATCTTCGGCATCAACGGCTCGGGAATGCACACCAACATGTCCCTGTTCCGGGACGGGAAAAACGTGTTCTTCGATGAGAACGGTTCCAAGGGCCTGTCCAGGGAGGCGTATGCTTTCATCGCGGGCATCCTGGCCCACATGAAGGGCATGGCCGCCGTCACCAACCCCCTGGTCAACTCCTACAAACGGTTGGTCCCCGGCTACGAGGCTCCCTGCTATCTGGCCTGGTCCGCCTCCAACCGTTCCGCCCTCATCCGCATCCCCGCCGCCCGGGGACAGGCCACCCGGGTGGAGCTGCGCTGCCCCGACCCGGCCTGCAACCCCTACCTGTCTTTGGCCGTCTGCCTGGCGGCGGGGCTGGACGGCATCGAGAAGGGGATGACCCCGCCGGAGGAGATCACCGAGAACATTTTCGCCATGTCTCCGGCGGAACGGCAGGCCAAGGGCATCGAGGCCCTGCCCGGCTCCCTGGAGGAGGCCCTCCTCGCCATGAAGAAGGACACGCTGGTGATGGATACCCTGGGCCAGCACGTTTCCAGCCAGTACATCGCCGGAAAAGAGGCGGAGTGGGACGAGTACCGCACCCGCGTTTCCAGCTGGGAGCGGGACAAATACATGATGAACTACTGAATTTCCCGGAAGCGAGGTGAGGGCCATGCGGCAGATCGTGGTGGCCTTTGAGCGCCAGTCCAACTGCGACCGGCTCCGGGAGGTGCTGGAGAGCACCGGAGAATTTTCCTGCCTCACCTGCCGAAGCGCCGCCCAGGTGAAGCGGACGGTGGCCAAGCTGCGGCTGGACCTGGTGGTGTGCGGCTTCAAGCTGACGGACGAAAGTTGTGAGACGCTGTATTTCGACCTGCCCCAGCGGTGCGCCATGCTGATGGTGGCCCCCCAGGCCCAGTTGGAGCTGTGCGCCGCGCCGGGGATATTCAAGCTGCCTGCCCCGGTGGGCCGGGGGCCGCTGCTGGCCTCGGTGCGGATGCTGGCCCAGATGGCTCAGACCAGTCAGGCCCCCGCCCGGCGCAACCAGGAGGAAAAGGAGCTGGTGGCGCGGGCCAAAGCATTGCTGATGGAACAGGACGGCATGACGGAAGCGGAGGCTCATCGGTGGCTCCAAAAGCGGAGCATGGACCACGGCGCGCGGCTGGCGGACACCGCCCGGCAGGTGCTGGAGAAATTTTGACCGGGCAGAGACGCCTGACAGAACGGGACGGCGCTCATTGGGCGGCCGTCCCGCTGACTTCATATGCCCCCGAAAAGAGGTTTTCGCTATGAGACAAAAGGAAACGCGGCCCGTGGCCCCCATGTACGACCCCCGTTTCGAGCACGACGCCTGCGGCATTGGGGCCGTTGTGGACATCAAGGGCAGAAAGACCCATCAGACGGTGGACGACGCGCTGAAGATCGTGGAAAAGCTGGAGCACCGGGCGGGAAAGGACGCCGCGGGCGAGACCGGCGACGGCGTGGGTATTTTGCTGCAGATCTCCCACAGCTTCTTCACCAAAGCGGCGGCGGAGCTGGGCTTTGAGCTGGGGGGCGAACGGGACTACGGGGTGGGGATGTTCTTTTTCCCCCAGGACGACCTGCGCCGGAATCAGGCCATGAAGATGTTCCAGCTCATCGCAGAGCGGGAGGGGATGGAGTTCATCGGCTGGCGGGAGGTGCCGGTATGCCCCCAGGTGCTGGGGCGGAAGGCACGGGATAAAATGCCCCGGATCGTCCAGGGCTTCGTCCGCCGCCCGGAACGACTGGCAATGGGGCTGGAATTCGACCGCCGCCTCTATATCGCCCGGCGGGAGTTTGAGCAGTCCAGCGGCGACACCTATGTGGCCTCCCTGTCCAGCAGGACCATCGTGTATAAGGGGATGTTCCTGGTGGGCCAGCTGCGGCAGTTCTACCTGGATCTGCGGGATGAGGACTATACCTCCGCCATCGCCCTGGTCCATTCCCGGTTCTCCACCAACACCGATCCCTCCTGGGAGCGGGCCCACCCCAACCGGCTCATCGCCCACAATGGGGAGATCAACACCATTCGGGGCAACGCGGACCGGATGCTGGCCCGGGAGGAGACCATGTCCTCCCCTGTGTGGGAGGGGGAGCTGGACAAGGTGTTCCCAGTGGTGGACGCCAGGGGCTCGGACTCCGCCATGCTGGACAACACCCTGGAATTTCTGGTGATGAGCGGCATGGAGCTGCCCTTGGCGGTGATGGTGTGCGTCCCGGAGCCCTGGATGAACGACCCCAATCTCTCCCGTGCCCGCCGGGACCTGTACCAATACTACGCCGCCATGATGGAGCCCTGGGACGGCCCCGCCGCCATCCTGTTCTCCGACGGCGACCAGGTGGGTGCGGTGCTGGACCGCAACGGCCTGCGCCCCGCCCGGTATTACCTCACCGACGACGGCCGGCTCATCCTGTCCTCCGAGGTTGGGGTGCTGGACATCGACCCTGCCCATATCCTGAAGAGATCCCGGCTGGAGCCGGGGAAAATGCTGCTGGCGGACACGGTCCAGGGCCGCGTCATCGGTGACGAGGAGCTCAAGGAGGGCTGCGCCGCCCGCAGCCCCTACGGCGAATGGCTGGACCGGGAGCTGCTCCAGCTGAAGGACCTGGCCATTCCCAACCACCGGGTGGAGACCTGCCCGCCGGAACGGCTGGCACAGGTGCAGAAGGCGTTCGGCTACACCTGGGAGGATGTCAAGGACGCCATCCTGCCCATGGCCCGGACAGGGGCGGAACCCACCGCCGCCATGGGGGCGGATATTCCCCTGGCGGTGCTGGACCGCCGGGACCGGCCGTTATTTGACTATTTCCGCCAGCGCTTCGCCCAGGTGACCAACCCGCCCATCGACGCCATCCGGGAGGAGATCGTCACCGACACCGCGGTGTATGTGGGGGATGACGGCAATCTGCTGGAGGAGCGGGCTGAAAACTGCCGGGTGCTCCAGATCCACAACCCCATCCTCACCTCGGTGGATATGCTGAAGATCAAACACATGGACCGGCCCGGCTTCCGCGTGGAGACGGTGTCCCTGCTGTATTTCAAAAATATGCCCCTGAAGCGGGCGCTGGACCAGATGAAGCTGTCCGCCGACCGGGCCTATCGCGGCGGGGCCAATATCATCATCCTGTCCGACCGGGGGGTGGACGAAAACCATGCGGCCATCCCCTCTCTGCTGGCGGTGTCCGCCCTGGAGCAGCATCTGGTGCGCACTCGAAAGCGCACGGCGGTATCCGTCATCCTGGAGTCCGGCGAGCCCCGGGACGTGCATCACTTTGCCGCCCTGCTGGGCTACGGGGCCCGGGCGGTCAACCCCTATCTGGCCCAGGAGACCATCGGCCGGCTCATCGACGAGGGGATGCTGGACAAGGACTTCGGGGCGGCGGTGGACGATTACAACAAAGCCATCCTGAGAGGTATCGTAAAGATCGCCTCCAAAATGGGCGTGTCTACCCTCCAGTCCTACCAGTCCGCCCAGCTCTTCGAGGCGGTGGGCATCGCCAAAGATGTGGTGGACGAATACTTTACCAACACCGTCTCCCGCATTGGCGGCATCGGCCTGAAGGAGATCGAGGCCATGGTGGACCGAAACCACAGCCGGGCCTTCGACCCCCTGGGGCTGGAGGTGGACCTTACTTTGGACTCGGCGGGAACCCACAAGGCCCGCTCGGGACAGGAGGACCATAGGTACAGCCCCCAGGCCATCCACCTGCTCCAGCAGGCCGCCCGCACCGGGGACTATGGCCTGTTCAAGCAGTACAGCGCCCTGGTGGACGATGAGAACTCCCCCCACACCCTCCGGGGGCTGATGGAGATGAAATACGCGGACACCCCCATCCCATTGGACGAGGTGGAGAGCGTGGAGTCCATCGTCAAGCGGTTCAAAACCGGGGCCATGAGCTACGGCTCCATCTCCCAGGAGGCCCACGAGTGTCTGGCCCAGGCCATGAACCTGCTGGGGGGCAGGTCCAACTCCGGCGAGGGGGGCGAGCTGCCCGAGCGGCTGCGAAACGGCCTCCGCTGCTCCGCCATCAAGCAGGTGGCGTCGGGCCGGTTCGGGGTCACCAGCGAGTACCTGGTGAGCGCCCAGGAGCTCCAGATCAAAATGGCCCAGGGGGCCAAGCCCGGCGAGGGCGGCCACCTGCCTGGAAAGAAGGTGTACCCCTGGATCGCCAAGACCCGCTGCTCCACCCCCGGCGTGCCGCTGATCTCTCCACCGCCCCACCATGACATCTACTCCATTGAGGACCTGGCTCAGCTCATCTACGACCTGAAAAACGCCAACCGCAGCGCCCGCATCTCCGTCAAGCTGGTGAGCGAGGCGGGCGTGGGCACCGTGGCGGCGGGGGTGGCCAAGGCCGGGGCCCAGGTGGTGCTCATCTCCGGCTGGGACGGGGGCACCGGGGCCGCACCCCGGACCTCCATCCACCACGCGGGCCTGCCCTGGGAGCTGGGGCTGGCGGAGACCCACCAGACCCTCATCCAAAACGGGCTCCGCTCCCGGGTGGTGCTGGAGACCGACGGAAAGCTGATGACGGGCCGGGACACAGCCATCGCCTGTATGCTGGGGGCGGAGGAGTTCGGGTTTGCCACCGCGCCGCTGGTGACCCTGGGCTGCGTCATGATGCGGGTGTGCAATCTGGACACCTGCCCCGTGGGGGTGGCGACCCAGAACCCCGAGCTGCGGAAGCGGTTCAAGGGAAAGCCGGAATATGTGGTGAACTTCATGCGTTTCATCGCTCAGGAGCTGCGGGAGCACATGGCGAAGCTGGGTGTGCGCACCGTGGAGGAGCTGGTGGGCCGCACCGACCTGCTGAAACAGCGGGAACGCGCGGTAAACGGCCGGGCCGCCGCGGTGGACCTGTCCGCCGTCCTGGGCAGCCCTTACATCGGGGAGGGATATAAAACCCATTTCGACCCCGCTGACAGGTATGATTTCAAGCTGGAAGAGACGGTGGACCAGTCCGTGCTGCTGGCCAAGCTGGGAAGCGCGCTGAAAAAGGGCCGGAAATGCCAGATCTCCCTGCCCGTCACCTCCACCCACCGGGCGGTGGGCACCCTGTTCGGCTCGGAGATCACCCGCCTCCACGGCGGCGGGCTGGAGGAGGACACCGTCACGGTCCGCTGTACCGGCGGCGGGGGCCAGTCCTTCGGCGCGTTCATTCCCAGGGGGCTGACCCTGGAGCTGGAAGGGGACGCCAACGACTACTTCGGCAAGGGGCTGTCCGGCGGCAAGCTGGCGGTGTACCCGCCCAAGACAGCGGCATTCAAGGCGGACGAGAACATCATCATCGGCAATGTGGCCCTGTATGGCGCAACCTCCGGAAAAGCCTTTATCGCGGGCCGGGCCGGAGAGCGGTTCTGTGTGCGCAATTCCGGAGCGGCGGCTGTGGTGGAGGGCGTGGGCGACCACGGCTGCGAATACATGACCGGGGGCCGGGTGGTGGTGCTGGGGGAGACGGGCAAAAATTTTGCCGCGGGCATGAGCGGTGGCGTGGCCTACGTCTGGGACCCCCGGCGGGACCTGTACCTGCGCTTGAACAAGGATTTGGTATCCCTGGAGCCGGTGGCGGAAACCCGGGATCTGGAGGAACTGCGGGACCTGATCGCCGAGCATGTTCAGGCCACCGGCTCGGAGAGGGGCCGGGCCATTCTGGCGGATTTTGAATACAGCGCGGCAAATTTCAAAAAGATATTACCACGGGATTACGCCAAAATGCTCCAGGCCATCGCCCAACGGGAGGGGCAGGGCATGGGCCGGGACGAGGCGGAGCTGGAGGCGTTCTACGCCGTGACGGGAGGCGCGCGATAATGGGAAAGCCCACAGGATTTTTAGAATACAGCCGTCAGGGTAACCCCGGCCAGCCGCCTTTGGAGCGCATCCGCCACTGGGACGAGTTCCACGCCGTGCTCCCGGAGGAGGAGCGCCGCCGTCAGGCGGCCCGGTGTATGGAGTGCGGCGTGCCCTTCTGCCAGTCCGGGGTGGAGCTGGGGGGCATGGTCATCGGGTGCCCTCTCCACAACCTGGCGCCGGAGTGGAACGATCTGATCTATACCGGAAACCTGGACCAGGCCCTGGCCAGGCTCACCAAGACCAACAGCTTCCCTGAGTTTACCGGGAGGGTGTGCCCCGCCCTGTGCGAGGCGGCGTGCACCTGCGGCCTCAGCGGCGGCCCGGTGACGGTGAAGGAAAACGAGCTGGCCATCATCGAGGCGGGCTTTGCCTCGGGGGCCATAAGGCCCCGGCCGCCCAAGGTCCGCACGGGAAAACGGGTGGCGGTGGTGGGGTCCGGCCCCGCCGGCCTTGCCGCCGCCCAGCAGCTCAACCGCCGGGGCCACGCCGTCACGATCTTCGAGCGGGAGGACCGGGCGGGAGGCCTGCTGATGTACGGCATCCCCAACATGAAGCTGGAAAAGCGGATCGTTCAGCGCCGGGTGGAGCTGATGGCGGCGGAGGGGGTGGAGTTCCGTACAGGCTGTGACGTGGGCCGGGACCTCCCCGCCCAGGCGCTTTTGGAGGAGTACGACGCGGTTGTCCTGTGCTGTGGGGCGAAAAACCCCCGCCCCCTGCCTCCGGCAGAGGGAATCCCGGGCGCGTATTTCGCCGTGGACTACCTCACCGCCGCCGCAAAGGCCCTGCTGGACGGCGCCCCTCCCATCGACGCCGCCGGGAAGGACGTGGTCATCGTAGGGGGCGGCGACACCGGCAATGACTGTGTGGGCGCCGCCATCCGCCAAGGGTGCCGGTCCGTCATCCAGCTGGAGATGATGCCCCGGCTCCCGGCGGCGCGGGCCGGGGATAACCCCTGGCCCCAGTGGCCCCGGGTGTGCAAGACCGATTACGGCCAGGAGGAGGCCGCCGCCCTGTTCGGGGCCGACCCCCGGCGATATCAGACCACGGTGAAGGAGTGCCGGACCGATGAGACCGGGGCGCTGTCCGCCGTCGTCACCGTCCGCCTGGAGCCGAAGGAGGAGGACGGGCGGCGCTTCATGGCCCAGGTCCCCGGCTCGGAGGAGGAGCTGCCTTGCCGGCTATTGCTCATCGCGGCGGGCTTCCTGGGCCCCGAGGACTATGCCGCCGACGCCTTCGGCCTGAGCCGGGACGGGCGGTCCAATGTGTCCACCGCCCTGGACAGCCACGCCACAGGGGTAAATAAGGTGTTTGCCGCAGGGGATATGCGCCGGGGGCAGTCCTTGGTGGTGTGGGCCATCGCCGAGGGCCGGGCCGCCGCGCGGGAGGCGGACGAGTACCTGATGGGCTACAGCAATTTGAACTGAGCACCTATAAAATTCGCGGGACAAACCGCTTATATTTTCGTTTTGCGGGTAAAAACATTTGTGATTCCCACCAAAAATGAATTTTGTTAGTTGACATCTTGCAAAAATGGAGCTATACTCCCCCCGTCAGGCAAAGGCGCCGGAGAGCTTCAACGCTCCCGGCGCCTTTCCTGTTTCACGGGAGAGGCCATGCCCGAAAAACACAGCGGGTGGGGCCTGACCTGATCTTGAGGGAGGAATTGCAATGGATATGTCAGTATGGTATCTGGTGGGCGCTATTTTGGTGTTCTTCATGCAGTGCGGGTTTGCCGCCGTGGAGGCTGGCTTCACCCGGGCCAAGAACGCGGGGAACATCATCATGAAAAACCTGCACATGGTGGGAGGCATCTCCGGGCTGATCGGGGCCGTCCTGCTGGGGGCCCGCATCGGCAAGTATGACGGGAAGGGCAGGTCCCGGGCCATCCTGGGCCACAACATCCCCCTGGCCGCCATGGGCACCTTCATCCTGTGATTCTGCTGGTATGGCTTCAACGGCGCGGCGGCGTCGGATACCGCCCAGCTGGCCCAGATCCTGGGCAGCACCACCATTGCCCCCGCCGTGGCCACGGTGGCCTGTATGCTGTTCACCTGGATTAAAAACGGCAAGCCGGACGTGGGCATGTGCCTGAATGCCCCCCTGGCGGGGCTGGTGGGCATCACCGCGGGCTGCGCCAGCCTGGACGCCCTGGGCTCCGCCGTGGTGGGCCTGGTCACCGGCATCCTGGTGGTACTTATTGTGGAGGTGGTGGACACCAGGCTCCACATCGACGACCCGGTGGGCGCGGTGGCGGTCCACGGCGGCTGCGGCCTGACGGGCACGGTGCTCACCGGCCTGCTGGCCACCGACGGCGGGCTGCTCTACGGCGGCGGCTTCCGCCAGCTGGGGGTGCAGTGCCTGGGGGTGCTGGCCATCGCCGCCTACACCGTAGTGACCATGACCATTGTGTTCCAGATCATCAAGCACACCAACAGCCTGCGGGTGTCCGCCGAGGAGGAGATCGCCGGACTGGACTCCACCGAGCACGGCCTGCCCTCCGCCTACGCCGACTTCATGCCCGCCACCACCCTGACGGCCATGCCCGGGGCCAACGCCTTCCCCGAGCCGGTGGCGGAAGGCGGTTCCAAGGGCGTGGACCAGGCGGTGCCCGTCCAGGTCATGTCTCAGCCCATGCCCGCGTCCGACGTGAAGCTGTCCAAGGTGACGGTGGTGTGCGCTCAGGCCAAGTTCGAGCAGCTCAAGTCCGCCATGAACGACATCGGCGTCACCGGCATGACCGTCGCCCAGGTGCTGGGCTGCGGCATCCAGAAGGGCCGCACGGAGTATTACCGGGGCGTGCCCCTGTCCATGAACCTGCTTCCCAAGCTCCAGGTGGACATGGTGGTGTCCAAGGTCCCGGTGGCCCAGGTGGTGGACGCCGCCCGGAAGGCGCTGTACACCGGCCATATCGGGGACGGAAAGATCTTCGTCTACGGCGTGGAGCAGGCTGTCAAGGTCCGCACCAATGAGCGGGGCTACGACGCCCTCCAGGGAGAGGAATGAAGGAACCTCTGAATAAATCGGCAAGAGCGATTTGCGAGAGATTTTTTGCTGTTGGGGTCCCCGCAAAGCCGTCCTTTGGGTTTGCGCCGACGAAGGCGGGATTTCGCAGGAATAATTGTGTTTATTTCAAGAAATCACAACGAAGTTATGGCGAAAAAGATCCGCAAAGCGCCGCAGACGCATTGATTCAGAGGTTCCTAAAGAATACCCCAGGGCAAGGGCTGGTTCCCTTGCCCTGAGGGCGTTGACACAAAGGAGTGTTACCATGGAGCTTCATGAGGAGTGCGGCGTGTTCGGCGTCTATGACCCCGCCGGAGACTGCGCCCGCACCGCCTATTATGGCCTGTACGCCCTCCAGCACCGGGGGCAGGAGGCCTGCGGCATCGCCGCCATCAACGACCGGGAGCTGTCCTATCACAAGGACGCGGGACTGGTGGGTGAGGTGTTCCACGAGGCGGTCCTGGACCGGCTGAACGGGACCATGGCGGTGGGCCATGTGCGCTATTCCACCACGGGCGGGACCCGCCGGGAGAACGCCCAGCCTCTGACGCTGAGGTACGTCAAGGGCACCCTGGCCCTGGCCCACAACGGCAATCTGCCCCACGCGGACCAGCTGCGCACACAATTCGAGTACCAGGGGGCCATCTTCCAGACCACCAGCGACTCCGAGCTCATCGCCTACGCCATCGCCCAGGCCCGGCTGCGCTGTCCCTCGGTGGAGGAGGCGGTGCGCCGGGCACTGGCGGGGCTGCGGGGGGCCTGGTCCCTCATCGTCATGTCGCCCCGGAAGCTGGTGGCCGCCCGGGACCCTTGGGGCTTCCGGCCCCTGTGCATGGGCCGACGGGGAGAGGTCGTGGTGTTCGCCTCCGAGAGCTGCGCCCTGGACGCGGTGGGAGCCCGGTTCGAGCGGGAGCTGGGCCCCGGCGAGATCGTGGCGGTGGAGGACGGGCAGGTGCGCACTGTCCAGCCTCCATCGGCGGGCGGCGGACACCTGTGCATTTTTGAGTACATCTACTTTGCCCGGCCCGACTCTACCATCTGCGGCCAGAGCGTCCATCAGGCCCGGCTTCGGGCGGGGCGGTTCCTGGCCCAAGAGCACCCGGCGGAGGCCGATGTTGTGATCGGTGTGCCCGACTCCGGGCTGGACGCCGCCCTGGGCTATGCGGAAGCGTCCGGCATCCCCTACGGGGTGGGGCTGGTGAAGAACCGCTATATCGGCCGCACCTTCATCACCCCCGGCCAGGGCCGCCGGGAGCAGGCGGTGCGCATCAAGCTGGGGGCGCTGAGAAGCTGCGTGGAGGGGAAACGGGTGGTGATGGTGGACGATTCTATTGTCCGGGGCACCACCTCCCGGCAGATCGTGTCCCTGCTGCGGGAGGCGGGGGCTGCGGAGGTGCATCTGCGTTCCTCCGCGCCGCCCTTTACAGCTCCCTGCTATTTTGGCACGGATATCCCAGACAAGGAGGAGCTGATCGCCTGCCGCTGTTCGGTGGAAGAGATCAGGGCGCGGACTGGGGCGGACAGCCTGGGCTTTTTGAGCCTGGACGCGCTGAAGCGCATTGCCCCGGACGCGGTCTGCGGCTTCTGCGACGGGTGCTTTACGGGAAAGTACCCCATGCCCCTGTGACCCAGGGAACAATAAAAGGCCCATGGCTCCGGCGGGAGCCGGGAGGGCGGAAAGAGGAGACATATGTGCTCGATCATCGGTTATTGCGGCCCTGTGGCCGATCTTGGCGCCTTTCAGCGGGGCTTTGGCCGCACCGTCAGCCGCGGCCCGGACGACAGCCGGGTGCTCCGGGCCGGAGACGGCCTGTTGGGCTTCCACCGGCTGTCCATCATGGGCCTCACCCCCGAGGGGATGCAGCCCTTTGAGCGGGAGGGCAGCTGCTGTGTGTGCAACGGCGAGATCTATGGCTTTGAGCGGCTCAGGAAGATACTGGAGGGAAAAGGCTATGCGTTTCGGAGCGGGTCCGACTGCGAGATCCTGCTCCCCCTGTACCGGGAGTATGGCACGGCTATGTTTGCCATGCTGGACGCGGAGTTTGCCTGCGTCATCTATGACGGCACTGCGGGGGAGTTCATCGCCGCACGGGACCCCATCGGCATCCGGCCCCTCTATTACGGGCATGACCGCAGCGGATCCGCCGTCTTTGCCAGTGAGCCAAAGAACCTGGTGGGGATCGTGGAGCACATCCTGCCGTTCCCGCCGGGACACTATTACAAGGACGGCAGATTTGTGTGCTACCGGGACATTGCCCAGGTGGAGCGCGTCTGCCGGGACGGTATGGACGCTATCTGCGCCAACATCCGGGAAAAGCTCATCGCCGGAGTGGAAAAGCGGCTGGTCGCTGACGCCAAGGTGGGCTTTCTCCTGTCCGGTGGGCTGGACTCATCCCTGGTGTGCGCCATCGCCGCCAGGCGGAGCCGTGCCCCGATCCGCACCTTCGCCATCGGCATGGACACCGACGCCATCGACCTGAAATACGCCCGCCAGGTGGCGGACTACATCGGCAGCGACCACACGGAGGTCATCATCACCCGTCAGGATGTGCTGGACAGCCTGGAGACGGTGGTGGAGCTGCTGGGCACCTATGACATCACCACCATCCGGGCCAGCGTTGGGATGTACCTGGTATGCAGGGCCATCCATGAGCGGACGGATATCCGGGTGATCCTCACCGGGGAGATCTCCGATGAGCTGTTCGGCTACAAGTACACCGACTACGCCCCCAACCCCCGGGCCTTTCAGGAGGAGGCGGAGAAGCGGCTCCGGGAGCTGCATATGTACGATGTGCTCCGGGCGGACCGGTGTATCTCGGTGAACTCCCTGGAGGCCCGGGTGCCCTTCGGCGACCTGGACTTTGTGGAGTATGTCATGTCCATCGATCCGGAGAAAAAGCTGAACAAATACGGCATGGGCAAATATCTCCTGCGCAAAGCTTTTGAAGGAGACTGGCTCCCCGAGAGCATCCTGTGGCGGGAAAAGGCGGCCTTCTCCGACGCGGTGGGCCACTCCCTGGTGGACGACCTGAAGGAGTACGCCGGGGGGCGGTACACCGACGGGGAATTCGACGAGCGGCGGCGGAAGTACGATCATGCCCGTCCCTTCACCAAGGAGTCCCTGCTCTACCGGGAGCTCTTCGAGAACTATTACCCAGGCCAGAGCCGGATGGTGGCGGATTTCTGGATGCCCAACAGGGACTGGGAGGGCTGCGATGTGGACGACCCCTCCGCCCGGGTGCTGGCAAACTATGGAGACAGCGGGGTGTGACGATGCAGACCATTTTGATTCTTGATTTTGGCGGCCAGTATGGCCAGCTCATTGCCCGGCGTGTGCGGGAGTGTGATGTCTACTGCGAGATCAAGCCCTGGACCACCCCACTTGCCAGATGAGGGCCATGGACCCCATCGGTATTATCTTTACCGGCGGTCCAGGGTCTGTCTATCTGGACGGCGCCCCGTGTGTAGACCCGGCGATTTTTACTTGGGGTGTGCCCATTTTGGGGATCTGCTACGGATGCCAGCTTATGGCACAGTCCCTGGGGGGACGGGTGATCTCCGCCCAGGAGGACACGGCCCGGGAGTACGGGGAGTCCCGCACTTATTACGATGTCTCCTGCAAGCTGTTCCAGCGGCTGCCCGTCCAGAGCGTGTCCTGGATGAGCCACAGCGACTACATAGACCAGGATCCAGAGGGCTTTGTCTCGACCGCCCATACCGACACCTGTCCCAGCGCCGCCATTGCCGATGAGCGCCGAGGGTTTTATGGGGTACAGTTTCACCCGGAGGTTGGACATACGGAGCACGGCGTAGATATGATCCGTAACTTCTTGTTTGATATCTGCCGGGCCAAGGGCAGCTGGACCATGGGGAACTATAAAAACGCCGTTATCGCGGGGCTGCGGGAGAAAATTGGCACGGGAAACGTCCTGCTGGCCCTGTCCGGCGGTGTGGATTCATCGGTGGCCGCCGCCCTGCTGGCGGAGGCGGTGGGACCACAGCTCACCTGTGTCTTTGTGGATCACGGCCTTATGCGCCAAAAGGAAGCGGATGAAGTGGAACGGGCTTTCGCTCCCTGGGACATAGATTTTGTCCGGGTGGACGCCGAAGAACGCTTCCTGTCCAGGCTGGCCGGGGTGGAGGATCCGGAGCGAAAGCGGAAAATTGTGGGAGATGAGTTTATCCGGGTTTTCGAGGAAGAGGCCCAAAAGCTGGGGAAGGTGAAGTTCCTAGCCCAAGGCACCATCTACCCTGATGTGATCGAGTCAGGCGCGGGAAGTGCCGCCGTTATCAAGAGCCACCACAATGTGGGTGGTCTGCCCGGCCATGTGGAGTTTGATGAGATTGTGGAGCCTCTGCGGATGCTTTTTAAGGATGAGGTGCGCCGGTTGGGCCGGGAGCTGAACCTGCCCGAGTACCTGGTATCCCGCCAGCCCTTCCCCGGTCCTGGGCTGGCCATCCGCATCATCGGTGAGGTGACAAAGGAGAAAGCGGATACTTTGCGCCGGGCCGATTTTATCTTCCGGGATGAGGTGGCCCGGGCCGGTGAGAACAAAAATCTCAGCCAGTATTTTGCGGTTTTGACCAATACCCGCTCGGTAGGGGTGATGGGGGACAGGCGTACCTATGATTACACCCTGGCGCTTCGGGCGGTGACCACCTCTGACTTCATGACGGCCAGCTGGGCACGGATACCCTATCCGCTGCTGGACAGGGTATCCACCCGGATCATCAACGAGGTGGAAGGAATCAGCCGCATTACCTATGACATTACCAATAAACCTCCGGCTACGGTGGAGTGGGAGTGAATTTGTATGACAAAGTATATTTTTGTCACTGGCGGGGTGGTGTCCGGGCTGGGCAAGGGCATCACGGCGGCGTCCCTGGGCCGGCTTTTGAAGCAGCGGGGCCTGCGGGTGCGGGTGCAGAAGCTGGACCCCTACCTCAACGTGGACCCGGGCACCA
>OFFK01000680.1_pt1 | contig 28378 bp, 34 predicted proteins | sample 1521361 | NCBI WGS metagenome assembly OFFK01 (sample SAMEA3504096, study PRJEB24116) | mouse gut metagenome | biome: mouse gut; feature: mouse-associated habitat; material: faeces | place: Denmark | collected 2011 | reverse complement strand
TGATGAATATTGGCAGGGAAATGGCAAAGAAGCTGGATTCCGTTGGGATTGGCTCAGCGGAGGAACTGATCCGTTCAGGCGCGGAACAGGCCTTCCTGAAATTAAAGGAAAGGTATCCGAATGTCTGTCTGGTGCATTTGTATGCCCTGGAAGGAGCGGTCTGCAATGTGGAGTTCGACAGCCTTCCCGAGAGCAGAAAAAAGGAACTGAAAGAGTTCCGCGATTTTCTGAAAAGATGAAAAATAATGGTGTTAGTCAGCATATGGGTTGGTAAGCCGCTTTCCCCATTTGCAGTCCGCATATTTTAAGGTCCTGAAAAGCCTGAAATTGTGCCGCCACCCCACTTACTGACTAACACCAAAATAATATATGGAAGAGAGGGATTGATATGCGGTGCAACCAGGTGAGAATTTTGATAGAACGTTTCGGGAAGTATGTTCCGGAGGACTATCCGGGTGATGTTCAGCGGATTTCAGTGTATGTGGACGATTTTAAGTCCATTTATGCAGCGTTGTCCAAAGCATATGCGCTAGCCGTGGATGAACTGGCGGAATATGAGCAGATTGGGGTAAGGGCCGATGTGAGCACGAATGAGTATTCTAAGTCGGATTACAGGGAAATGCACGGGAAACTCCCGAAAGGGAGGTTGCGGTATGAGGATGATGACAACTGGGAGTATTATGACAGCCGTTTAGAGCTATGCCAGGACTATATTTGGGCGTTTGAGCACAGCGCGGAGATTCTGGAAGTGATAAAGGGAAGCAAAGACAAAAGAGATATGATTGTTTCCCTGAAAGAAGCGTTTGACCTATCCGACTATCAGGTAAAGAAGCTGCTGCAGATCCGATTTGACATGCTCACGGAGCAGGAATATAAAAGCTATCAAGAGGAAGCGGCGAAGATGAAAGAAAGAAGGAACGGCATACCAGATCTGCCATACGATGACGAAAGCCGGGAGAGATATGCCCGGACGCAGATCGGTAAGCTGGACCGTCAGATAGAGGAAGCAAAGGCGCATCTGCTTGCGGCGGAGAACTATCCCGAAATCATTGCAATCATGGAAAATGCCGATGGGTTCCATGAATATGCGGAGACAATGAGAGAAAAGTTTGGGTTTAGCCAGGAGCAGTCCAGGTATTTCCAGCACATGTCCATTCAGGATTTCGACAGAAAAAAACGCGAAGAGACGCGGAAAAAACTGGATTGGCTGATGAACAGCAGAGAGATGTATGAGAAAGATTTGCGGAAGGAAGAGCCGGCCAGGGAACCCAAGCGGGACTGAGATTCTTCCAGGGAGGTGCATCATGGCGAACGAAAAGATATACGGCATGCCTTTTGGGAAACTGTATCCCATGCTGATTGCAAAGGCGGAGAAGAAAGGGCGCACCAGGGCAGAAGTGGACGAAGTCACCGCCTGGCTGACAGGATACAGCAGGGAAAGATTAGAGGAACTGATGGAAAGCGATATCACCTACGGGGACTTCTTCCTGCAGGCTCCGGCATTGAACCCGAACCGCAGGCTGATAAAAGGCGTGGTCTGCGGAGTCCGCGTGGAGGATATTGAAGAGCCCCTGATGCAGGAAATCCGCTACCTGGACAAGTTGGTGGACGAGCTTGCCAAAGGGAAGGCGATGGAGAAAATCCTGCGCCGGTGATGTCTTCCGGAAAAGGGGATATGCCTTGAGAACCTATGGGGCTACCCGATTTGCTTTGAGGGGCGCTGGAAACACTTGGAAGATTTAAAAAAATAGGTTACTTTAAAGAATTAAGTACAAATGTAAAATAAAAGGGGGATTTATAGGATGGGATACGTAGGATTAAGATGGTATAAGTGTGATTTTCATTTGCACACAATGTGCAGCGCGTGCTACAGGGAGAAGAAAGATACTCCAAGTGAATGGGTTGAGGAAGTAAAAAGGAAAGGATTACAGTGTATAGCGATTACAGATCATAATGACTACAGAGGAATAGATGAAATTAAAGCAATATGTGAAGGAGAGGGAATAGTAGTTTTCCCGGCGGTAGAGTTATCGTGTGATTCAAGTAAAATCCATATTCTAATCCTTTTTGATGTTCACTGTGAGGGAGCTGATGTAAGAGACTTTTTGGCAAAGGTAGGAATCACAAAAAATGAATTGGGAAATAGCGCTAATACCTCTAATGGGAGTATTTTTGAGATATGCGATATGGCGCAAAAGGCGGGAGCATTGGTGATAGCTGCCCATATAGATGATTACAGCGGAATTTCTCAAATCAGCCATGACAATATCAAAAAGGTTTTGGACAGAAAATATATAAATGCTGTTCAGATTGTGAATAAGAGTGTATGGGATGTGTATGAAAACAACAAGGATATAAAAGAGACATGCAGATTATTAAGTGAAAAATATGACAAGGAAATTTCAGATGATAAAGCAAAAGAATGGTACAAGGCCTACTCGTTGGCAAAAGAAGCTGGATTGCCATTTCTGACATTTTCTGATAATCCGTGTTCAGAAAAAGATGCAAAGCATGGTTTATGGGGAATCGGAAGAAATTATTCCTGGCTTAAAATGGATCAAAAGCCGAATCTGGAAAGCGTGCGTCAGGCATTGTTATCTTATGATATGAGAGTACGGAATGAGTATGAAAGTCCCAATAAGCCGGATGCAGAGCCAGAATTGTGGATAAAGTCCATAAAAGCAACCGACACACTTCTTAATAAAAAAGAGGACATAATTGTGGATTTTAATCCTCAGTTAAATACAATAATTGGTGGAAGAGGTAGCGGAAAATCGTCTATTATCCGTATGCTGGTTGGAGGTATGTGTTCGTTTGGCGGGGATAATTTAGAGGAGATAAAGAATGAGCAGTATTATTTTTATAGAGAAAGTAAAAAGGAAAAAGGTAAAGGAATAGCGAGAGGTGTATTTACAAAAAACTCTACTTTGGAGATATATTTTGAGAGACTTGCTGATTCCTATAAATTAGTTGTCACGAATATTTCCAGTATGAGTAATCAGTCGCGTAAATTGTATAAGTATGTGAACGAAAGCTGGTCAGAGGTGGCCGATGATAATTTCCTAAATTTTTTCAAAGCACAGGCATATACCCAGAAGGAGATTTACGAATTAGCACTAGATGCCAATTCTTTATTAAGCATTATAGACGAAGATATTGCAGACCTCAGCAAAAAAATAAATGAGAAGGATACAATCTTTAATTCTTATATTGCAAAATCACTTGAAATTTATGATTTGAAAAAATCAATAAGTGAGGAGTCAAGGATAAACACAGAATTAAAAGATATAGAAGAGCAAATCAGCAAGTATGAATCAAGTGGGATATCTGACGCATTAAGGGAAAAAGAAAAGTATAGTGCACAAAAGAAGATAATAGATGATTACATAAAACAAAAAAGTGATAAAGTAACAGAACTAAAGAATTCGATTATGTCATTGGAACTGGTGAATCCCAATCTTTCAGAGATGGAGAATCCTGAATTAGAACTATTGTTGGATAAAGATCAAAAGGCATTTCTGATTAGAAAAAATGCTTTATTGGAATCCATCAGGTTGCTTGAGGAAGACACAGATAGCTTACTGGAAGAAATTGATAAATCAGAATGGAAAAAAGGAAAAGAGAGTGCAGAAAATCAATATAATAAAGTGTGTAAAGAACTTCAGGAGCAAGGTATTGATTTTGATAAATTAGATGAGCTGCTGGATAGAAAAAAGAACAAATTGACAGAATTAGATAACATTAAATCGGACAAAGCAAAATTAGGTACTGCGGAAGAGACGCAGAAACTGTTATACGGGCAATATGAAAGGGCCGCTAATGAAATATGGAGTATGAGAGCAGATTTCATAAATGGAGTTATTGGAAAAGGTTCTAATGTGAAATTTGTGGTGAAGAAAGGACGAAACAAGACTTCTTTTGTGAATATGATGAAATCTGTTTTACAAAAAGACAATGCAACGATTGATGATGAAATCAGTAAATTATCAACTTACTTTTTTGAAAAAGATGGAATGAAGAAATTTAGGGAATTGATGCAAGATATCAGGGATGAAAAGGATAAAAAGACATGTCAGGGAAGAATGAATTCAGCAATTAGGGATATGACGCCAGAAGCGTTCTCAAGAATGATTGCATTTATTCCAGAGGATGACCTGGAGGTATCATACAAGCCGGAAGGTGCGAAAAAATTTATTCCACTCTCAAATGCCTCTGCAGGTCAAAAAACTACAGCAATATTAACGTTTCTTTTGGCTTATGGAGATTTGCCGTTGCTATTAGACCAGCCAGAAGATGATTTGGACAATAAATTGGTTTACGATTTGGTAGTAGCACGATTAAAAGAAGCCAAATCTAAGAGACAGGTTATTGTAGTGACACATAATGCGAATATTCCGGTTAATGCGGATGCAGAGTATATTGTGTCAATGAATTCTGAAACAGATGATGTCAAAGTCAGATATGAGGGCACGATGGATGATAAGAAAATAGGAAAAGAAATATGTGATGTCATGGAAGGTACAAAGTATGCTTTTGAAATGAGAGCAAAGAAGTATCATTTCCATATAGTTGAGTAAGTACAGTTAATTTATTGCCCAAAGCATATTGAAAATGTTCGAAATACAATGTATGGAATTCCCTTGATGACAAGTCGTTTCTTGAAAAACTTGGTGGATACAGAAAAGACCGAAGGGAAGAAAAAGAGGGCCTGACGCTTGCCGGATTGATGATGTTCGGCGATGGGCTTGCCATACGGGACGAGTTCGATAATGTGTTCATGGATTACCGGGATGAAAGCCAGGTTACGTTGGAGATTCGCTGGAATGACCGTATCACATATGATGGGACATGGGAAAATAATTTGTTCAATTTCTTTACGAAGGTTACGCCAAAGCTGACTGCTGACCTGAAGAAGCCATTCAGATTGGAAGGAATGCAGCGGATTGATGAAACGCCTGTCCATAAGGCGGTAAGAGAAAAGTAATAAAGCATGCTGATGGCTTTGAGTTTACCAATCCCGGAATCCTGAAACTTTCGATTGAGGACATTTATCGGGGCGGAAATTCAAAGTCAAGGAATCCCCGTATGCAGACGATGCTCAGGATGAGTGGATTCGGTGACAATGCCGGTTCCGGTTTCCCGGCGATTTTATCTGCATGGGAAAATGAGGGTTGGATAAAACCAGAACTGAAAGAAGATACGAGGCTGAATCAGGTTACTCTGACATTAAAGATGGTATATGCAAATGAAGAGGAGATGAAAGAAGATAGAAACTTCAATCAAAAAAATGAAAGAAGTTTGAAAGAAGTTTTAGTAGCAAAAGATTATGAGAAAATGTTTCCGATTATTGAATATCTGGAGGGAAATTTGGTCATTTCGACACAGATAGCCGAGCAGTTGACAGGAAGGTCATCAGCTACCGCATGGCGTTATTTGAAGAAGCTTGTGGAAGCAGGGGTTATAGAGCCTGATGGAAACACAAATAATGCAAGATATAAAAAGATTTTTCCGTAAGCAGCAATGTCTCCAAAGTGGCTGGCGGGGGCGTGAATTATGTGCACAGTGGTTCTTCGCCACAAGAGATGCTGGTGCCTGTGCTGGATATTAAGATGGAGTGTGGTCATATGGAGACCCGTAATGCGGAAATTGCACTGGTCAGCATGGTACAGAAAATCACCAATAAGATTACTCTTCTGGACTTTATCCAATGCAATCTGATGTATAGAATGGGTAATAGTCCCGCAAATTGATAATAGCCATATTGACCTCCGTTTCGGTTGTTGGTTGACGAGTGACCGAAACGAAGGCGGCGGGGAGCGGCACCGGGGAATGACTTCGGGCCAACATGACCCGAAGCAGCCCCATAAGAACGCAAAAGCGCCCGGGCGGCATGAAGCCACACGGACGCATGAAATGACATAATAGTTAAGGTTCCAACAAATTTCGCATACATAGCCGGAATAACCCGGAGGTGGAGCTATGCTTTTTTTAACTGATGTAGGTCATGGGTACTGTGAAAAAAGGCAAAAATAGACACGGCGGCAATCCTCCTATATGCCGCCGTGGATTTACACGGTGTTAGGTCGTCGTTGATTTAGGATAGACGAAAAGGAACGGCGGCTCTGAAAATCAAAGCCGCCGTTTCATAGGCGCGTGAAAATGTGTCTGCTGTACGACGGCTTTTTTTCTTTTGCCGTCGTGCGGCAGCTATATTTTAGGTGATAATCAATTATCTATTCTCTTTATTGCGGTGCTGTATATTCTTTTTGTACGGCTGTGGGAAGCTCGTCATACTGAACTTCAACCCATTCCAGCACTCCACGAATGGGCATTACCGTCAGACGAATAAAGGCGTCCTCTTTCAATTCCCTCGATGTTCCAAAGGTAATGTCCTTTTCGTTTCCGTCCTCGTCATAACAACGCAGCGTGTAGGAGTAGTCCATGCTTCCCCCAAAGTTAATTACACCTCCGGCAGATCCCGTCTGCTCGATCTTGGTGTTGTCGATCTGTGAATAGTAATAGGTGCTGCCTGCACCTGAAAGCAGGAAAATACCAAAACAGATTGCCACGAAAGCACCGGCACCAATCCCAATCAATATTTTTTTCTTCATGTGTAAGTCCTCCTGTTTACCAGCCTTTTTTGAGGGCGGTTTTTTTCGGCTTTTTAACAACTTTTGCGGATGAAACATTTTTTGTTGTAACTACAATAGCCACAGAAATCAATAAGACGACTATCATACTTAGGCTGCATAAGCCTATATTCCAATGAACAGCCGCATCATGGCTTCGGTACTGGATCAGTCCCATACTCGCTGTAATCGGATAGAGATTTGCAAGGGACATATTTCCGGCTGCGAACATTCCCCCGTAGCCATAGACAAATGCAAGAATAACACCTATCATGTGCCCGTTAGGAATACGGGCGGTAAAGGCTATAATCGGAGTTACGGCTATATACAAAAATAAGGTATTAAGGGTGATCTGTATCAAAGCCTGTATTACGGCTGTTACCGAAAATCCCGGAAAGCCAACAAGTAATTCCGCAGCGACAGTAAAAAATGTACTTGCCATACCCAAAAATACGGACAGGAAACCGCAAACAATCAGTTTTCCGCCAATCAACGCAGGGTAGGAAACAGGTATTGTCATAATGCTTTTTAAGGTATCATCTGATTTTTCACGAGCAATGATATATCCTGCAATCAGAGTAATGCACATAGGAAAAATGGTTGTCGTATTATTTTGAATGACGCGTTCGACCAAATGAGGGAAAGTCCAAACTGTACCATCTAATGCAGTAGAAGCAAAAAGAGTAATTCCAACGGAAAGAAGCATTAGCAGAATACCAGCCCAAATGATATGATACCGCTTTAACTTCCATAATTCTGTTTTAATGATCCGATACATTTTATTCCCCCCTTTTCTTGTATAAGAAGTCGATCAATGAGATTGATGCAACAGCCATTATCCCAAGAATGATAACCGTCTGAAAGGTTGAGGGAATAATTGCTTCCAAGGCATTTACATTCAATGGAAACCCATGTTTCACCATATCTCCCGCACCCCAGAGCGTTGTAAGCGGGATAGGCATGAGCCAACATAACCATTTAGGCAATGTTCCGAACAATGTTTCGACGGTAAGGCTCACTACACTGTAAAACACACATAGCAGAATGGAGAAGATGTATGTTTTGCTGAAAAAGACCACAAGTACGATAATCGGCAAAGTTCCCGCTGTAATGAATATTCCAAGTTCAACTGCAACAAGTAGTTTATAGGTAAGACCATGCACTTCCATTGAGAAACTGCCGCAAACAATGGTAGCAAGCATGGAAGCAAGGCAAAAGATAACTCCAAAAATAAATAGCACAATGATCTTTGCCATAATCATCTGTGTACTTGTTACCGGGATTGTGCGTAAATTTTTGAAAGTGTCATTGTCCCGTTCCATAAAAAACAGCATTGCTGCAATGACACCGATGATACACGGCAAGAGAAAAATAACGCCATATCCCATAACCATATTGAACAATCCATCAAAAAGGACTGATTTATTTGGGTACTTCTCCAACATTCTCGGTGTTGCCATCAGAAAGGTAATGGGAATAGGAAATAAAAAAGCGGACAAAAACACAAGCGGGATGATTTTTTTTCTCTTCAATTTCGCGAACTCACATTGAACCAGTTTAAGCAATTCCCTCACCCCCTGTTACTCTCTTGAAATAATCCTCAAGACTTTCTTCACAGGTATGCGCCTCTGATACCTCCAATCCGTTTTCTACAAAGGCAGTTACAATTTTCCCCACAGGTAGATCAAGGTTGTGCAGGCGCAAATTGTGGTCGTCCTGTATGGAGAAATGGTTTTCATGGAAATTGCGTTCCAAAATTCTTGCCGCCTGTGCAGTATCAGAGAGCGTAAACCGGATATGCTTACTGCTTTTTTGCTCCAGCTCAGCAAGGCTTTCTTCTTCCAGCAATGCGCCGTGGTCGATAATCCCAATATCGTCAGCCAGCAGGGAAATCTCCGAAAGAATGTGACTGGAAATCAGAATCGTTTTTCCTCTTGCGTCGCAAAGCTCCCGGATAAAGGAGCGTACTTCTGCAATACCGATGGGATCAAGTCCGTTGATTGGCTCATCCAAAATCAAAAGTTCTGGATCGTGCATCACGGCAAGGGCGATGGCAAGCCGCTGCTTCATACCAAGAGAATACTGAGAAAAGAGCTTTTTATCTTTGTAGGGCAGTCCTACCAGATCCAGAGCATCTTTGATGGCATGATTGTTTGGTACCCCCCGCAGGGTGGCAAAGATACGCAGGTTCTCTGTGCCGGTCAGATTAGGATAAAAGCCGGGGGACTCAATCAGGCTGCCGATACGGGGCAGCAGCTTCTTTTCATTCCCCTGCAAAGATTTTCCCCAGATTTTTACCTCTCCGGAAGTCGGCTTCGTTAAGCCCAACAGCATTTTCATGGTAGTGGTTTTTCCGGCTCCGTTTCTGCCCAGCAGACCATAAATTCTCCCACGCTTCACATGGATATTTAAGTCAGCCACACTCTTTTGTGAGCCGTATTGCTTCGTCAGATTTTTTGTTTCAATGATGTAATTTGTATCCATATTCAAAACCTCCTGTTCTGTAAGGTATTCTATCACGCCAACCTTGCATTAACCTTGCCACAACCTTGCATTAACCTTGCAATTTGAAATCCGGCAAAATGACAAAGGCTCCCGCCATAAAGACGGGAACGCGCTTAAATCTCCAAAGGAAAAAGCAACATAAATGCAGTTCCTTTTCCCGGAAAACTTTCAACTGTTATGCTTCCACCCATCTTTTCTACAAGCTGATGGACAATAGAAAGACCAAGACCGCTGCCTTTTTCAGACCGGCCTTTATCACACTTATAAAGCCGTTCAAAAATGTGTTTCAAATCTTCTTTCTCAATTCCCACTCCATTATCCGCCAGCAGCAGCTCCATGTTATTTTCCTTCTTTGACAGGACAATTTTGATTTTGTCCGCATGGCTGTGAGCGATTACATTTTGAATGAGATTATTGATGATCCTCATATAGCTGTCCATATCCAGTCTTACCCAGACAGGCTGTTCAGGAATATCAATATCATAATCAACCTGTTTATCCTCAAAAATCGGTATCCAGTCAATCAGGATATTTCTTGTCAGCTCTGCGGCCTCAACAGGCTGGATTTCCAAAGCGAACTCGTCGGAATTTAACTTGAACCAGTCAAAGAGTACATCAATATATTCTTTCAAATCATGGGCTTTCCGGCGGGCGGTTTCAATATAATCATCCCGGTCTTTTCCTGTGACCAGTCCTTTGTGTGCAGCATCAAGATACCCAATCAGAGTGGTAAGGGGCGTCCGAACATCGTGAGAAAGGCTCGTCATAAGCTGGCGGTTGGTTTCTTCTGTCTGCCGGACAATCGAAAGTCTGCTTTCATAGGCCACAACGATCTCATTGATTTCATAGGCAAGAGGTGCGGTCAGTTCATTTGTTGCAGACAAAATACGCCGATTGCCATTTCCATTTTTCACATCAACCAGAGCGTCGGTCATTTCTGCTATTTGCTTTTTTACGCGCCGAACGAGAACGATGGAAGTCAACACAGCCACAACAGCAATCACAATGGACAAGAAAACGATGATTTCCATGCCGGCTACACCTCCTTATTAAAGCGGTAGCCAATCCCTTTGACCGTTTGGATATACTTTGGACTGGAAGGATTGACTTCTAATTTTTTACGAAGCCGACTGATAATCGCCATAATGTTACTGTCATCATAGAAATATTCTTCGCCCCATACTTCCTCATAAATCTGCTGTTTTGTCAAAATTTTTCCTTGATGCTTTGCACAGTACAGGAGCAAATCAAATTCCTTTGGCGGAAGTTCAAAAGTGCCGTTTTCCGTAGTGACAGAACGATTTTCAAGGTCAATTTGCAATCCGTCAAAATCCAGTTTTTGCATGGCTCCGGCTTGCTGATTAAAGCGGGTGTAGCGGCGAATGAGGGACGCAATACGGGCAATCAGTTCGTCCATATCAAACGGCTTTGTCAGATAATCGTCCGCACCGGCCCGTAACCCCCGCACTTTAGAAGCACTGTCATTTTTGGATGTGAACATCAAAATCGGCAGGCTGTTTTCTTTGCGGATTTCTTCCAGCGTTTCAAAGCCATCCATACCGGGCATCATCACATCCAGCACCACAAGCTGATATTTCTGCTCTTTTAATTTCTGCAATCCTTCTTTTCCGGTATTACAAAAATCGGCTTCTATATGTTCTGATTGTACGCTGCGTTTAATCAAAGCGCACAGTTCTCTGTCATCATCTATAATCAAAATTTTATTCATGGCGCAACTCCTTCCCTTGTCTTGTCCGCCCATCAATCGGCTTCTCCGCAGTTTTAGGGATCAGCCAAACACCGGCCATTTTTACAGCGCCGGGGATACGCCCTCCAGCGCAATAATAATTTACCCTACGAGGTGTCACGCCCCACTTTTCGGCGGCCTCTTTCAATGTCATATAGTCCATTTCGCACCTCCACAGGATATATTATAGTTCTCTACCTCGAATAATACAAGTTAGAGCCTACACGGATGCGAAATAAAATACTACTTAATGTAAAATTTCATTACATTCTCATATTCTGGTAGCACTCCACAGACACGCAGCAGCCAATCTCAAAACCCTACTGCTCCACCCAGTTCCCCTGCGAAATAATCTGTGGCACATTTTTGCCACTCTTTGTTGTAAATGAGCATGCTTTCATCCTCCGGGCAGCAACGGTATAATCCAAAACCGCATCCTTATGCCAAGGATAAATTACTCTATCATCACTTGTATAGATATAATGATAAATCGACAGATAAACTACTCAGTCCTCTCTAAGATAATCAATATAAATATTTATAGCTTCTTCAATTTTCTCCCAATTTCTATTAATTTCAGTAAATAATCCTGTTTCGCCAAGCCCAATCATATTGTAAAGCGCCAAAAGCAATTCAGTATCCAGAAGACGGCTGCTGCAATCAGCAATCTTATCTTCTCTTAAAACCTGCGGGTATCTAAGTTCTTTTTTAACCTTTTTTGAGAAGCAATACTCTAATAAATTCAACGGGATATTATTTCTGCGATTTTCACCCAATAATTCTCTTGCTATACGGATTTCAAGCCCATAAATATTCTGAATTCCACTATTCCAATCCATAAATTCAAATGAAAACTCTACTTCATGAGCAATTTCACAAATCTCCAATGCAAGTTCTTTATCTCCGTAAATATAAAGCCAATATGCTAAAGAACACAAACAACTTGTATCTGAAATACTTTTGTAAGAACATTTTTGAATGAGCTTTTTGCAGGGCTTCATAATCGTATTATAAATTTTCTCTGTATTTTTCTTATGATATTGTTCCAAAACCTTTTCAAGTATTGGTTCTAACTTGTCGTGAAAAAGCTTTATTTCCTGTTGTAATTTATTCATTTTACACCAAAATAATATAACCCTGGTTCAGCCTTTCTGCAATGCTGTCCCATATCCACAGACTGAAAGACTATCATTCAACTGGAACTTATTGAAACCACTTGACCTTCAATACAAAATTTTTCGCATTTTGGTAACCCGCCTTTCCGTAATATCGCTCATGCATATCATCATTTACTGCTTGAAGCTCAACACAAGACGCTCCCTTTTCTTTTACTCGCTGTTCAAGTTTCCTCAAAAGCATACTTCCAATTCCTTTCCTTTGGCATTTATAGGAAATGACTATTTCATCAAGTGTGTACCCTATAATATCATCATACTGTTTAAAATATCCCATTGCAAAACCTAGCACACTATCTCCATTCTCCACTATCAACCCATAGGAATCTTCCATACTCAATACCTGATGAATTCGCTTTGCCGCCGTATTTTCATTCCAACAGCTATCTTCTTGCTCGTTGTAATATGAAATATAAAGAGGTAAAACAGCCTCAATATCTTTCAATACCATCTCTCTAATAAACATGGATTTCAACCTCACATCCGATTTTAATTTGTAACCATCTCTAAGATATGCCTTTCCATTGAAAAAGTTTTTACTTCTCTTGGTATCTTTGCTCACCTCCCCGGGTCAAATAGCGAAAGCAACTCTGTTAAAGAATGTATCGTCCAAGCCTGTCCGTAATTTTTCAGCGTTTCATCCCTATTGATCAGAACCCCATACGCACCGGCATTTTTTGCGCAGACCATATCTTTTTCTTCATCGCCTGCAAACACAATCTCCGATATGTTTATCTGCATTTTTTCAGACAATATTTCCAAACTTTTCGTGCTGGATTTCCTATATCCGATGTCGTTTGACGTAAAGGGGTAATCTATGTACCTGATCACTGACTCTATATCTGCCAACGCGTAAACATTATCCATACCATATGCCACATCGGATAAAGTCGCCAGCTTTATTCCTTTCCCGGAAAGTCTTTTCAAAGTCGGTTCCACATCAGGGAACAAGGAACAATCCTGCCTGAAATATGCATAAAAACTTTCCTTCACCTGTTCTATATCTTCCAAATTTATATCCATTCCCCGCAATATTTCAGTAAAAATCTGCGCAGAGGATACTTCTCGATCCCTCGGGTTTATTCGCGTGTTATATTTTGCAAGCACATCTCCGGCATTTTGATAATGTAATTCCGAAAAATCATAATGATATTTTTCTGCGATTTGTTCAAATGCCGGTCTGTAAAGCTTCGACCAATTCATCGGTTTTTTGTAATCAACCATTGTGTGTCCGATATCAAACACAACTGCTTTAAACATAGCTTTCTATACCCTTTCCATTCTGCTATTCTCTTAACCTATCCTCCACATGATTACCTGTTTTACGCAATCCCCTGTAAGTTCCTCCGGTTCAGCACAATGTCATAGCCTTTTCAGACAAGAATGTTTTTTATCTATTTCAAACCCGTTCTTTCTGTAAAAATTCAATGTACTTTCTTTATTCGATCCTGTTTCAAGAAAGACTTTATAGCATCTGTGTTCCCCGGCTATTTCTGATGCTTTCTCCAACAATGCCGATGCATATCCCTTCTTTCTATAATCTGCATGTGTCACAACATTTTCAATAACCGCAAAGGGTCTGACATTATGTGTTAAGCTTTCTATAATGGCCATTTGTATAGAGGAAATAACTTTTCCCCCTTCTTCTATCACCAGTAAGTACATATTTTCATCTTTCTCAAGCTTATCCAACAGACGTTCCCATAAATCCATATCCTGCTCTTCTTTGGGTGGAAAGTGTGTCAGATATTCAAAATATAAAACCTTCAGATCATTTGCGTCTGTACGTTTTGCCTTCCTGATATACATATTATGCTTTCTCCTCGCAGCTTCTTTTGTGTTCTTTTGTTTATTTGACACTCGCGGCATTCCTCATTTGTCCATGCAGGCATAACTTGTCTCCCGGCATTGTTATTCCACATTTACCTTCTTTGAAACCAATACCATCCATGCCGGGAGCGCTGACATTGGATTCTTAGTCCAATCATTTATGTTTACCAGTTCATCTGTACTTTTTTTGATAAGTTCATCATGTCTAAACCAAAATGACGCATCAACCGCCGGTAACTCTGCAAGTTCATTTATGGATAAACCTGCCATAATGTTTGCGTTTACGATATCCTGCACACGCCAGTGAATATCCGGCATTACATCATGATAAGATTTTATGATTTTAGGTTCATTCCAGGCCTCTCCAGAGAAAGGCCTATTAAACGGATGTACATCATACATAAAAGAATATCCTGCATTTTTCAAAACTCTGTTAATGTTCTGATACATTCCGGTCAAATCATCTATCCAGGAAAGTGTTCCGTTTGAAGTGTACACCAGATCATAGACATTATCCTTTATATGCTCCAGTTCCATTGTATTATCACATACAAACTCCATATCCAGACCTATCCTGTCTGAAATTTTTTTTGCATTTTCCAACTGTCTTTCGCTGATATCCGCCGAAGTTACTTTAGCACCCATAACCGCAAAAGCAAAAGCGGCATGATTATCCCCACTGGACGGCAATAGGATATGCTTTCCGCTTACCTCGCCCATATATTTTTTAATCAGTTCAAATACCGCAGGATGAAATGCGAAAGCGGGATTTTCCTGTAATTTCAAGATTTTTTCATCTGTTCGCAACGACATATACCAATCGGAATCCGATACACTATTCCAGTGATTTTTTACTTTTTTAACATAATCTTTCATACTTTTTGACCTTCCTCCCCCGTTCTTCTCTTAAATCAAATTTCCTCTGTAATCTTGATTCATTTTTTCCCGAAAATGATAGAATATTATAGTCTTTCCCATAGAAATAGTTTCAAAAATCTTACCACATATCTCGGGGTTCTTCTGATTTTCTCTGTCACGCATTAACAATGTTATGCAATTCCCCTCTGAAAGATAATCTGCGGTATTGAGGATGTGCCGCTATTTATACTGCGCACCGGTTGAATTTGCAGTACAACTACAGTTTTATCATGCCAAAATATCCATCAGCTCCCGCCAATCATGAATAAGCAGATATTCGAAATCAGGAGTTTCCCTATCGTTTTGATCAGATAAAAAATGGGGTTCATCCTCTGTTCTTCCTTCATATAAAACAGGAAACATTCCGGCACCATTTGCTCCGTAAATGTCATCTTCCATACTGTCGCCGCAGTACCACACCTTATCTGCCGTTAATCCCGCTTTCTGCAACGCTATCCTGTACATCATACTGTGCGGCTTTCTGAATATGTAATCACTTGATGTTAACACAAATTCAAATCTGTTTCCCGGGAGCAGACGGTCAAACTGCTCCTTTAAAGCAGCACCGGAAAAACAATTGTTGCTTATCACTCCTGTCCTTATTCCTTTTGCATTAAGGTAATCAAGCATAATATCCGCATAGGGCATAACTGCACCTTGAGATATTCCATTCATAATTATTATCTCAGCTTCTTCCAGCGAAACAGACAGAGAAATATCCATATACTCCAAAAACAGCCTTAAAAAATTATGCTCATGGATTTCAAGATACTTTCCTCTTTCTGCTTTGATTTTCTCAAACAGTTCTATATTGCTCCTGTCATATTCTTCAAAAGAAATATTGTGTGGATTCCTGTCTATATATGGATAAATTGCTTTATTTCCATTAGAAATATTATAATTCGGTTGGTAAATTAATGTACGCCCATAATCAAAGATAATCATTTCCGGCTTTTCCATACGAAATCTCCCTTTCAAAATTCCTTTTTATACCAAAATTTCAGCTTACAGGCCCTTCCTAACCCTCTGCAAAATTCCGCCTTCACTTCTGATATGGTTTTCCATAGATTGTATGCTTGGCTCCTTCAACACTTTTCCTGTAATTGATTCTTCTCCTCAAAAGAAAATTCCTGATTTAAATCCTCTGTCTTAACACGATACTGAATAGACGGTCCCTTAACTTATGGCTGAAAACACAGGAATACAAATTTTTCACGACTACATACCAAAAATATCGCTTAACAACGTCTCATATTCTTCCATGGATATCTTCGCATCACGATACGTAAAATCGCTGTTTTCATCATATTTGCCATCAGGTGAATCCCAGTACTCTGCTCCCAGGCGAAATTCATCTGCTATATTGCCATCCCCATCATATCTCGTCAACCAATATGTCTGCCTTCCCGCATGGGTAGTATCACTGTGCACAATCCATGTGGCACAATCATAATGCGTGTAGGACAAAACCCCCGCTGTCCCCTCCCCTGCTGCTAATACATATGTTTTTCCACCTCTTGCATCAATGTACATACCTCCATATGGGCCGTTCAGAATCAGCTCGTTCTCGCCGTCATTATCCAAGTCAATCCGTTCTCCCACAGAATAGCTTATCCAATCTTCCCCGTCAACCGGCAGTTGGTCAAAATTTATGGACGATTCCCCGGCATCGCCATAAAATGCCGGAATTTCACCGGCAAGAAACGCATCCAGCAATTCATCTGATTCCTTGCCGTTTCTTCCACATCCCACTACCAAAACCAACATACCAAACAGCAAAATCCATGTAAATTTCCCTTTCATTTTATAAATACCCCGCCTCCTTGCTTCGCTAATCAAATGCGGTTCAAAGACTCCCTGGCTCTCTCTTCCACACCCTTACTTATACTGCATAACGCCAGAATTTACCGTACTGCACTGGTTAAACGCATATGGCTGGCGTTATGCAGTCGGGTTACTCGGAAATTATAACTGTTAAGCAGTATAAATTAGAAGAAAAGAATTTGAAGAGGCGCAGATGAATTATGAGGATGGGGCAGCGCCGGCCCTCGCTTTTTGAATGACGGACTTTGCCTCGTCCTTTCCGAGTACCCTGCCATAGGACACCACTTTTCCGTCCACAACCAGGGCCGGGGTGGTCATTACACCGTAGGCGGCGATCTGTGCGAAGTCAGTTACGTGGTCAATGGCGGTGTCCATCCCCAGTTCTGCCAGTGCCTCACGGACGGCCGTCTCCAAAGCGTTGCATTTGGCGCACCCGGAACCAAGCACCCTGACGCCCGGGGCTGCTTTTGCGGCTTCAGCCTGCTTCATGGTTTCCGGGGTGCAGCTGCCGCCACAGCAGTAGGATTTTGTTTCTTCTTTTTTCTTGTTGAACAGTCCCATAAAATATTCCTCCTGGTTTAAATTGTTTCGCGATAGCGCTAAAGGGTAAAGGCGGCTATAATTATATCAGTAAAAACTGGAACACATTAAACAGGTAGCCGACTATAATAATGCCTGTGGTACAAATGCCGATGAACAGGGCAAGCAGTTTCGGCCTGACTGCCTTGCGGAGCATAATCATGGAGGGCAGGCTTAAGGTGGTGACGGCCATCATAAAGGAGAGGATTGTGCCAAGCTGTGCCCCCTTGTACAGCAGGGCCTCCGCCACAGGGATGGTGCCGAAAATGTCGGCATACATGGGTACGCCCACCAGTGCGGCAAGGATAACGCCGAATGGATTGCTGCCGCCCAGTACAGCCGCAATGATGTTTTCCGGAATCCAGTTGTGAATGACTGCGCCAATGCCGACGCCTGCCAGAATATACGGGAATACTTTCCGGAATGTGGAAGCCACCTGTTCTCGGGCAAACTGAAGCCGTTCCCGCTTTGTCAGCCCAGGGGACTCAATATCCACAATGGAGGCGCTGCGGACGAACTCCTCCACATATGGCTCCATGTGCAGCTTCTCAATCAGCGTACCGCCTGCTACGGCGATTACCAGTCCCACCGCCACATAGACAAGGGCTACCTTTGCGCCGAAAATGCTCATTAAGAGGATAAGGCTGCCCAGGTCTACCATGGGGGAGGAAATCAGGAAAGAGAAGGTCACCCCCAAAGGCAGGCCTGCACTGGTAAAGCCGATAAACAGCGGGATGGAAGAGCAGGAGCAGAACGGTGTCACTGTGCCTAACAGGGCGGAGATGATATTTGCGCCCACACCGTGAAAACGGCCCAATATCCGCCTGCTCCGTTCCGGCGGGAAGTAGCTCTGCAGGTAGGAAATGACGAAAATCAGGAAGCAGAGCAGCACCGTGATTTTCAACACGTCATAGAGGAAAAACTGAACACTCCCTCCCATACGCCCTCCCACATCCAGTCCCAACAGGGAAAGGCCTTTTCCCGTCAGTTCATTCAGCCATTTCATGCCTAAAACCTGGTCCTGGATAAACTGCCAAACGCCCATAGAAAAACCTCGCTTTCCATTATGATTGAACAATATGATTGGACAATATATCAAAAATTTTTGATGTTTATGTCTAAAAGAAACGCCATCTTATTGTAATGGCGTTTCGCTGTCACATGAAAGGCATTCGCCCTTCTGGTCTGTGTCCGGTGTGGTAATGGCCAGAAGCAGCTTCACGGCTTCCGCTCTGCCGGTCTCACTTAAACGGTAATGCGTCCATTTGCCCTCCTGGCGGCTCACGACAAGTCCGGAATCACATAAGATTTTCATGTGATACGACAGGCCGGATTGGGTCAGTTTCATTGGTTCCTGCAGAACACAGGCGCATTTCTCACCACTCCGCAGCTGCTCCAGAATGGCAAGGCGTTTTGGGTCACATAGGGCCTTGAAGACTTTGGCGTTTTCCTGGTAAGTACCCATACCGTTTCCTCACATCAAAGTTTTTTGATATATCTTGCTATATCGTAGTATAGGACGGAATAAGGTATTTGTCAATCCTACTTTGGAAAATATTCTAAGAATATTTTAAAAAGTTTCCCATGGGTTTTCAGGGGGCCGCTCAATGGCTCTCCTGGCGGAGGCGGGGCTGTTTCATGGCGGAATATCCGATGAGCACAGTCCACACATAGGCGCAGGTCTTGGGAATCATCAGCATTCCGATGAAGGGGACGGCGTCCGCCCACAACACAACCGGGATATAGAAGCCGAAGCTTAGCACGATGGTCAGCCACATCCAACCAAACGCCTTGTCCCCGTGCTTTTTTGCGCTGTTATAGAACAGCACAATGACCAGAAGTCCCAGAAGGGCGAAGGGAATGTTGCGGTAGATGCCCCAGGAGAGAGGCGCTTCGGCGGTGAGCCACTGGTTCTGGGGCATCATGCACAGCCCAATCCGCACAGCGGCCAGAATGTACACGGCAGCGGGATAAAAAATGCCACAATCCTGTGGAATTTTAATAGAGAGTTCTGCGGACAAGCTCCATTACGGCAGCAGGGTCATAGTCCTGACGCTTTTGGATTTCCACTGTTTGCCCCCGCTTTTTCCCGGGGCGGGGGTATTTTCCCTCAAATGCCGCCCAGGCTTATCCAACAGAGGGCAGCTATGGCGGTTTCCAGAAGCAGCCGGATCAGGTGGTGGAGCAGATGCACTTTTTTCTGCCGGATGCCGTTTAACAGGGCGCCTGCGGAAATACAGAGCATTCCCAGGAGCAGGAGCGGCATGGGGCTGCGGTTTTTAAGGATGAAAAGCAGCGCGTAGGCCAGAAGCAGCAGACATCCGGCGCCCATGCAGATATTTCGGTTTTTCTGTTTCCATAGGGCGTACAACATGAGTACGGCATAAGATATGACTAAGAGCAGTGCGGCAGTTTTCATGATTTTCTCCTCCATGCCCTGGGTGCAGGGCGTTTCTTTTAATATGCTGTGAAATCCGGTGTTCGGGCTTGTTCTTCCGGCTCCCATCTGTATTCCGGAATGACCCCGGGCTTATTCCTCCGGTTCCCGTCTGTATTCCGGAATGACCCCGGGCTTATTCCTCCGGTTCCCGTCTGTATTCCAGAATGTCTCCGGGCTGGCAGTCCAGTACGTCGCAGATGGCTTCCAGGGTGGAAAAACGGATTGCGCTGATTTTTCCCGTCTTCATTTTGGACAGGTTTACATTGGCTACGCCCACCCTTTCCGATAATTCCTTCAGCGACATCTTTCTGTCCGCCATGACACGGTCAAGTCTCATGATAATCGGCATTTTCTCACCTCACAAAGTCTCGTCGGACTGCTGCTGCAGGTCAAAGCCGTATTCAAATATCAGGGCAAGGCAGTAGAGAACCATTCCTGTAATAAAGCCCGTCGGATTGATATTCCAGGGCATTGCGCCGATGGTATAGTAGTCCACCAGGGAATCGGAACAGGTTCCCAGAACGCCCAACAGAAGGGAAGCCACGGCGGTTTTCTTCAGCAGGACTGCATTTGGCCTGGTGAAGGGCAGTCCGTCCGCGGCGATGTTGCGGAAAACAGAATAAGCGAAAAACAGTATCATGGTTATCAATACAGAATCTGCCAGCATAAACACGAACAGAAGCAGCAGGGACTGGGGCGCGATGCTGATTACGGTGCCGTTGTTGGCCGTGACGTCAAAGGCGGAGAGGAAGGAAGAGCGGGTTCTGCCGCCGGAGAACAGGATGATGCAGATTGCGGTGAGAGCCAGTGCTGCCGCAAGGCCTGCCAGAAAGCTTCCCGCTTTCAGGACGGCGGCGGCTCTTTTTCCTGTGGTTTTGATTTTCAGCTGTGTACCGGTCATGTAAATACCTCCGTGGTTTGTGATTTGTTTTTCATGTAGGAGATTATAAATGAAAAATATATGATTGTCAACTATTTATTAACGATAAACATTAATTTTTAGGTTCGGCTTATCCTGGTGGTCTATCCGGTCAGCAGAAATCCTCTGTTGCAGGAAACAAAGGCTTCTGGTATAATTCTGGTATCATTTTGGATAGGAAACAACAATATGCCCGAGGGCAGGAAGGGACAGGAGCGGGATGGTAAACCGGCAGTTGGAAATCATTTACATCTTAATGAACAAGAGTTCGGTGACAGCGGAAGAGCTGGCGGCGCATTTCGAGGTGTCCACCCGCACCGTCTACCGGGATATTGACAGCCTGTCCATGGCGGGATTCCCGGTGTATACCAGCAGGGGCAAGGGCGGAGGCATCCGTCTCATGGAGCGCTTTATTCTGGACAGGCGCCTGCTGACCGGTGAGGAGCAGCAAAGGATTCTGGCGGCCATGGCCAGCCTGCGGGAGACAGGGGCATTCCAGGACGAAAAGATTCTGGAAAAACTGCAGACTTTTTTCAAGGAAGAGTCCATGGAGTGGGTGTCCATTGACTTCTCCGACTGGAGCGGAAGGCATGGGGAACTGTTCAGCCGGATTAAGGAGGCCATTCTGGGCAGGCATGTGATGGCATTTGATTATTACGGGCAGCGGGGGCAGATGACGCACCGGGAGGTGGAGCCGGTTCAGCTGCTTTTCAAGGAATACACATGGTATGTAAGGGCTTTCTGCCGGGGCAGGAGGGCAATGCGGCTCTTTAAGGTACTCCGGATGAAGCGGGTGGAGGTACGGGAGGAAACTTTTGAACCGGGACCACAGCACAGGGAGGACAGGCCGGTGGAGGAGAACCAGGCGGCGTCCGCAGACCAGGGGGAATTTTCGGCAGAAATTGTTTTCCGCATAGACCGCAGGGAGGCATACCGGGTTTATGACAGATTTGAGGAAGAGGAAATCACGGTGCTGCCCCGGGGGGACTTTGAGATTCGGATGCAGTGCCCTGTGGACGACTGGGTTTACGGGCTGATTCTGTCCTTTGGGCCTGCTGCCGTAATTTTGGAGCCGGACTGGGCGCGGGAGGAACTGGCGGCAAGAGTCCGGCAGATGGCAAAACTCTATGGCGGATGAGGGCAGATACCCTGGAGGTTGGAAATGGGGTTTTCCTTTTTATGCGCAGGCCCGTGTACAAAGTGCGACTTATCGTACTTGTAAATTTGCCGCTAAAGCGGCGCACGGGCCGCGCGGCGAGTAGGGGGAAAATCGCCCCTACTCGATTGGTGAAGCGCGCGGATATGGCAGAAGGGATGCGGGAATATGGCAAGGACAGTGGGGATAGGAAAACAGGATTTTGAAAAGGTACGCAAAGAGGGTGTTTTCTATGTAGATAAAACAAAGTTTATCCGGGAATGGTGGGAAAGCGAGGACGATGTGACCCTGATCACCCGTCCCAGGCGTTTTGGAAAAACCCTGAATATGAGTATGTTGGAAAAGTTTTTTTCCGTGCAATATGCAGGGCGGGGAGATCTGTTTCAGGGGTTAATGATCTGGGATATGGAGACGTACAGGAAGCTTCAGGGGACATATCCTGTGATTAGTCTGTCTTTTGCGGCGGTTAAGGAAAAAAGCTACGCAATGACCATATCCAGAATAAATCAAATCCTGACAAACCTGTATTCCGCAAACAAATTTCTCTTGGAAGACGGCATTTTAGATGATAAGGAAAGAAATTTTTACGCATCAGTGGATGTCAACATGAATGAAACAACGGCAACCATGGCGCTTCATCAGTTATCGATTTATTTGTCCCGTTATTATGGCAAAAAGGTGATTATTCTGTTGGACGAGTATGATACGCCCATGCAGGAAGCCTATGTCAACGGCTATTGGGAGGAATTGGTTTCCTTTACCAGAAGCATGTTTAATGCCGCATTTAAGACAAATCTTTATCTGGAGCGGGCAATTATGACAGGGATAACCAGGGTAAGTAAGGAATCCGTTTTCTCTGATTTGAATAATCTGGAGGTGGTTACCACAACATCCGAAAAATACGCGGATGCATTCGGATTTCGTGAAGATGAAGTCTTTGCGGCATTAGACGAATATGGTTTATCCGAAAGAAAACAGGAAGTAAAAAAATGGTATGACGGGTTTACTTTCGGCAGGCAGAAGGATATTTATAATCCCTGGTCAATCTTAAATTACCTGGATAAGGGGCATACAGGAACCTATTGGACAAACACCAGTTCAAACAGCCTGGCGGGAACATTGATTCGGGAAGGAAGCCGGAATTTAAAGGAAAATTTTGCATGTCTTCTGCAGGGCGGCTCTATTGTTGTAGAGATAGATGAGCAAATTGTTTATGATCAATTGAGCGAAGATGAGTCGGCAATCTGGAGCTTGCTTCTCGCCGGCGGTTATCTGAAAGTAAAAAATGTAAAAACCTATGCAACGGATTTTGGAGAGTGGAAGCAGGAATATGAACTGGAACTGACAAATTTTGAAGTAGGCGCAATGTTTCGGCATATGATCAGAAAATGGTTCAGCCGGGCAGTGGGGGGATACAATGATTTTATTAAGGCCTTAATGCTCGGTGATGTAAAGAGTATGAATCTTTACATGAATAAGGTGGCAATGGCAACTTTCAGTTATTTTGATACCGGGAGAAATCCTTCCGGGGAGGAACCGGAAAGGTTTTACCATGGCTTTGTACTGGGGCTGATGGTAGAACTGGCGGACCGGTATATCGTGACTTCTAATCGGGAAAGCGGGTTCGGACGGTATGATGTGATGCTGGAACCCAGAAGGCCGGAGGACGATGGGATCATTCTGGAGTTTAAGGTACAGGACAGAACAGAGGAAAAGAACCTTTCCGATACGGCGGATGCGGCATTGAAACAGATCAAAGAAAAGAAATATAAAACCGCATTGACGGAAAAGGGAATTGGAGAGGGAAACATTCGCTGCTATGGTTTTGCCTTTTGCGGGAAGCAGGTGTTAATCAAAAACTGAAAATTTTCAGGAATTTTCAGAATATGACATTCTGATGTCATATTATCAGGGGTATGATAGAGGCATGTCACGGACCTGCAGACCCGGGTTCCTTCTCCCGCAGGGAAAGGAGGAAGGAAGCATTTCCGGGATGCAGGGGAAGGTCCCCCTGACTGAACAGGCAGCGGGGACAGGCAAAATGAAAGGAGAACAACACCATGGAAAACACAATGAAACAGGAACTGAAGATCTGCCAGAGCTGCGGGATGCCCATGCAGGAGGAGCAGTACGGAACCAATCAGGACGGCAGCAAAAACGAAACCTATTGCTGCTACTGCTTCAAGGACGGAGCCTTTGCCCAGGACTGCAGCCTGGAGGAGATGATCGAATTCTGCGCATCCTTCGAGGTGGAGGGCGGCCGTGCTAAGACCCTGGAGGAAGCAAAGGGCATGCTTGGGGAGTATTTTCCCACCCTGGAGCGTTGGAAGGCGTAAAATTTCCGTCATTGTCTGAAGCCGGCGAGGAATTCACAATCTGTCTTTTGTAAAGGAGAAAATGCCATGTTGGAAATACCGGAAAGCCTTACCCTGGCTGCACAGCTGAATGAAACCGTAAAGGGACTGGAAATCCGCAGGGTGGAGGCAGCCCACACAAAACATTCCTTTGCCTGGTATTCAGGGGAGCCTGATTTCTATGCGGAAAATATGGAGGGAAAGCGCCTGGGGGAGGCGGCAGGATGGGGCAGTTATGTGGAAATTGCGGTGGGAGATTATCGCTTTGCCGTTGGAGATGGGACCAATGTAAGGTACTATGCCCCCGGCGAGAAGCTTCCCCCACGCTATCAGACAAGAATCGAACTGGAGGACGGCAGCAGCCTGGTGTGTAACGTGCAGATGTACGGCTCCCTGTTCCTGATCGATCCGGAAAAGTACGACAATTTTTATTACAAAGTGGCAAAAGAGAAGCCCATGCCCGGAAGCGGGGAGTTTGATTACGCCTACTTCCGGGAGCTGAAGGCGCAGGCATCGGGCACCCTGTCCATGAAAGCCTTTCTGGCCACGGAACAGCGGATTCCCGGACTGGGAAACGGCGTGCTTCAGGATATCCTGCTGCGGGCGGGGCTTCATCCCAGGAAAAAGGCAGGCACCGTCCCGGAGAGCCGATGGAAACAGGTCTATGAGGCCCTCACCGATACGCTGCAGAAAATGACCGCTTCCGGCGGACGGAATACGGAGAAGGACCTGTTCGGTAAACCGGGCGGCTATCCCGTCCTGCTTAGCCGCCACACGGTAGGCAAGGGCTGTCCCTTCTGCGGAACCATAATCCAGAAGGCAAGCTACCTGGGGGGAACGGTGTATTTCTGCCCAGGATGCCAGGAACTGTAGGGAAAATGATCAGGAGGGATATCTTATGGGAAAAAACAGGGAGGAAAAACAGGTTATGGAAGAAACACAGCCCCTGCTGTTTGGCAATAGGGAAGAATTCCGGAAATGGCTTTCCGGGAATTGCCTGTCTGCGTCCGGCGTCTGGCTTTTATTCGGAAAAGCCGGCGGACCCAAAACCATAAAAGCGGGAGAAGCACTGGAAGAAGCGCTATGCTTTGGATGGATTGACGGACAGATGCAGAGCATCGACGATAAAACGTACAGAAAATACTTTTCCATGCGCAGGGAGAAGAGCAAGTGGTCAGAGAAAAACAAGACTCTGGCGGCAGCTTTGGAAGAACGGGGGCTTATGACCGATTACGGCAGGAAGAAGATAGAGGAGGCCAAGGAGAACGGACAATGGTACGCGCCAAACCCCATGGCGGTGACCCAGGAGCAGATTCAGGCCCTTTCCGTTCTGTTAGAGTCCTATGAGCCGGCCCACGGAAACTTTCAGGCCATGCCGCCCTCCGTCCAGAAAACCTACACCCGGGCATACCTTGACGCAAAGACGGATGCCGGGCGGGAGAAGCGGCTTGCCTGGATGGTGGACAGGCTCAATCAGAACCTGAAACCCATGTAACGCCTTTTTGGTATCTTGTACTGCAAATTCAACCGGTGCGCAGTATAAATAATGAAATAAAAAGAAGGGCATCTGTCGGCGCAGACGTCCTTCTTTATGCGCACACCCCTGCACAAAATGCGGCTTCCCGCACTTGGAAGTTTGCAGCAAAAGCGGCGCATGGGGCTGCCTTTTTCTATTGCTTTTTCGGGTAGTTCAGCGAAATATTTTCTTGGGCATTTTGTAAATTACAGCATTTATTCCCGGGTCCGCGCCCCCTGCAGACGCATCCTGCTTAAAACTGCCAGCATTTCATACTTTCTGGGCATATCCATCCACCGAATGCACTCCGTAAAAAAGGGGGAATACGCATTTTCCAGGCCCTCCCTGCCGATTTCCTCCAGAAGACGCTCCACTTCCTGCTCCCTGCAGACCCATTTGGGTTCCATACCGCCTTCCCCAGGGTCTTTCTGATTCTCCTCCGGCTGCGGTAAGCCGTGGTTGCCCGCCGTAAATTTCTGAAACCGTTCCAGGGGATTCAGCTGTCCCATAAGCCTCCGCAGCAGGAAGGCAATGGCATTCAGCTGCGGAATACTGGCGATATCGTGCAGCATACGAATGTCAATTTGTTCTCCCCCCAAGATCAGGAATCCCAGATCAGACACCTTCAATATCTCCGTGGCAGAACCCTCCGGCCGTGTACTCAGATAATTGGCATCCACCGTGTCCGGATTGCGGAAATCTCCGGGAGACAGCCCCGGACCTGCCTTCTGCCTGCCGCCTGCATATTCCTCCTGCAGAGACTTCGCCTCCCCGGTCACCTGGCAGATACGATAATCCTTCATCATATAAATCCGGTCAGCAGCCTGAAGATACTCGCTGCTGCCTCCGATGACAAGGATCGTGGAAATCTTCCTCTCCCATGCCAGTTCCCGCACACGCTCCACAAAGGGCGTGATGGGCTCTTTCTCAATGAGGGATTTCATTACGGCATCCTGAATCATAAAATTGGTTGCGGACTTGTCCTCGTCGATCATCAGCAGCCTAGAGCCCCATCCCACAGCCTCCATGATGTTGGCTGCCTGGGAAGTGGAGCCGGAAGCATGCTCCGTGGAGAAATCCTTCGGATTCCCTCCCGGAATCCACTTGATAAAGGGGGAAAGATTCGCATGACGGATACTTCTGCCGTCCTCCGCGGAAATCTTCATGGCGGAATCGTCCGTCAGCACCAGTTCCCTGCCGTCGCCGGAAATATGGTTGTAAACGCCGGCGCTCAGGGCGTCCAGCAGAGTGCTTTTTCCAGAATACCCGCCTCCCGTTATCACGGTTACGCCTTTCCGGAAGACCATGCCCTTTACGCCTGCCACTTCCGCCTCATCCTCCGGCACAGCCGTAAAGGGAACCGCTCCCCGCAGCGGGCCGTCGCCGCCTTTTTCCCTGGGCAGTATGCTTCCGTTTGCCACAAAAGCGCAATAACCCTCCTTCCGCAGCCACGTCCGGATGGCCTCCTGTTTTTCGTAGAGCGCCCGCGCCCTCTCCATGCCTTCCCGGTCAAATTCCTCCACAAAGCGGTTTACCGCCTCCGGCAGATCGTGGGTCAGCATCTGTACCGCCTTCTTATGCTTCCCCTCCGGCAGCTGCACCTGAATCAGAATGCTGACACACAGATATGAGGGAATCTCCCTTATTCCGTCCATTGGCTGAATCATGCAGTTTTTCCCCGGCTTATAGGAACTCATCCCTCTGTCCCGCAGACCGTCTATGGGTTCAATGGTATTCCTGCCGAGAAGCCTGTAATATTTCTGGGCAACCCTGTTTACCGTGACAACATTTCTCACCAGAACCTTATTGTTTGGCTCGTAAATGAAATAATGGCCGTTCTCCTTTGCCGTCCGCTTGCGGTTGTCATTTCCCTCATTCAGCGCCCGTATATACGGAATAAATGCCCGGAAAAGATAATCCAGAGCAGCCGTGTCCATCTCCTCCGCCTGAAACTGTTTCATGGGAATGTGGATGGCCACCGTGGGCTTCGACAGCTCCAACCGATTGCTCTTGGTGATCTCATATCCGATCTCCCCGTCCCAGTAGACGGCATGATTGTGTACGATGGGGTTTTTATCCATAAAGCTCTCGTACATCTTGCCCTCATACATGTCCTCATAGGTTTCACTGTCAGGTTTCATGTTCAATATATAGTATTTTAATCTCTTCAATTTCAACTCTCCTTCGCCTTTTTGCCTTATCTCTTTGTTGTCTGAAATTAACTGTTCTCATTCCTCTTTTTTCTCTCATAACCCATCACCTTACCCTTTCATTCAAACTGCGCGCATCCCATTCCTTCTTTTCTCCGGTATTTTTGCGCACAAAAAAGACACACCGATATGATGTGTCCTTCATTGACAGTATTCATACAGGTACTTAAATCCGGCATTTCCCATGCCTCATATTCAGTTGATGAAAGCCTCCATTGTCATTGTATTTTTCATAAAAAAATCCCTCCTTCAACTGAATTTGTTTTAAGTAACCTTATGTAGTATACCACCCTGAACCGAAAAAAGCAACTGAAATTTTACAGCACCCTGTCTGAACTGTCTGGCTGTTACTATCTTTTTTCCACGTTTTCGGTGAGTGGGCAGATTTTTTTCATTGAAAAATCACTTTTCCGTGTCTGATAATAATCGTCCCCATATCCAATCCAACAAAACAATGAAGAATTTATTGATGTTTCTTTATATATTCTTCTTTTACTTTATCAATCGTTTTTCCACCAATACCAAAATTCTTATCAGGCACTTCTTTGATCGTGGTAACAAAAAACTCCTGCGGTA
>OFFK01000672.1_pt1 | contig 28655 bp, 18 predicted proteins | sample 1521361 | NCBI WGS metagenome assembly OFFK01 (sample SAMEA3504096, study PRJEB24116) | mouse gut metagenome | biome: mouse gut; feature: mouse-associated habitat; material: faeces | place: Denmark | collected 2011 | reverse complement strand
TTCCCATCCGATAAACACTCAAATCCACATTGGCAAGATCCAAAGCCGTAATACCTGAAGATATGCCGCTACGGGTTTTTACTACATTCAGTTTTTGCGGAACACCGGCTTTCAGTTTTACCCGCACATGACCTTTCAAGGCAGGGGTCTCCGTTACCACTCCTCCTTGTTCCGGACCAGACTGCGGAATTACTTCCTCTTCCTGCCGGCAAGCAAAAAGAGAAAATACTATAAATATAAAATATATCCTTTTCATAAAGTCATTTTATTAGTATCAATCCTCAACCTTTATCAACTCAACATTCTGGATAAAGAATAAAATTATAAAATGGTCTGTATTAACACCATCATATCCGTATCCTCCAACTTTAGGCTTATCTTTTTCCCAAATAATTTTCTTATAATCCTTACTATGAGTTGTGGGTATTTTTCGTTCAACCTTACCCGCATCCTTGTCTGCATAACCTAATTTTAATACACCCTCTCGACCGTTTAAATTTAAGGCAGGAGTAATAGCTTCTCCAAACCCTATGCTTATCTCACCGGTAGTTGCATCATAATACATCGGAATATCTATCGATACTCCCCATCCTCCCTGTACATAAGAATCTGCATGCAGAATCCATTTTTTCATATAATTGGCATCCTCTTCCTCCGGAGTATTACCACCATGTATTTGCACAGTATAGGAAGCAGGAACATTGTCTGCTAATGTAGATGTCATTATCCAGGTACCCATAATATCTTCATACAACTGCCCAAGTTCAAAATCATCGTTCATAATCTTTACCTCGGCCAAAGTATCCGAACTGGCCAATACAGCACCTTCCACGGCAGCAAATCCGATAAACAGGTTTTTATCGAGGTCATAAATCTGATTGTCGATAAAATCAATTCTAACACTATCTATCAAACTTCCAACCGGGAAAACCAGTTCTTTCTGTTCAAAAGTAAAATCTGTGCCTTCCACAGCCGTTCCTCCCCGGACGTCTAAAGTCACTTTCACCGGTACCCGGGAGTTCCCCTTCACCCGGACAGGAAGCCATACCGGACCTTCACTTTCTGCACCTGACAGACTCGTTTTATCAAAACAAACGAATACCGGCTCCTCGTCATCCAGAATGGTCACTTTCATATTCCCGAATACTTCCGACAATACTGAATTTTGATTCCCATAAATTTCAATCTCAAAATAACGGTCTTCATTCTGCTCCATATTATCAATAATAGTCACAGGAATAATCACCGAAGTATCACCGGCAGAGATGGTGTACGTCTGTGTCGTATCCAACACATAATGTTCTCCATAGACTGCCGTGCTTTTTTCAGACAAAATCCGCAACTTAAAAGAAATAGCCTCGTTCCACACCCGGTCACTTTGTACCTTTATGTCAAGCTTTTGCATTTCTTCACTGACAGATTCCATAGTATTGGCAAATCCAAAAACAGGAAGTCCCTCATTACTCATTATAATCACCCGGCACATCTCCGGAGTTGCAAGTTTTGCCCCTTTTGCCCCCACCATCTCGAAATCAAAAATCCGGTCCGGTCTGTATTCCGGATAATCCGTAATCTCCACTTCAAAATATCCGCTGCTTTTTCCTGCCGGAATAACAATCTCCCGGGAAACAAAAGAATAATCCACCCCTTCCTTGGCTCCGTTTTCCGATTTAACAAAACCGGTAACAGTCACCGGCTGTATTGCAGCAACCGACAACACAACAGGAATCCGGAAAGGCGTCACATTTTCCAGCGTTTTAAACTCTTTACTGCCCAGAGATACTGCCGGCAAGCTATCAGTCTTCACCTTATCGTCATCATCACAGCCCCACGTCATTCCCAGAAAGAAGCAGCATATCAAAAATCCGATAAACTTATTCATATATATTGCTGTTTTCATGATATACATTAATTGAGAGATTCCCGGTAAATCAATAATCCTTCATAAGGAACCGCTACACCACCCTCTGTCACCAATATCACCGTGTTACCGGAAATCACAGCATCCATAGCACCGGTAGGAAAAAGATATTCTTTATATGAATTGATTCCGGTTAGTTCTTTACTGCTCCATGCTGTTCCTCCGTCATGTGATACTGCCATTGTCAGTCCCTTGCCGAACAGACTCATTTCCGGCTGATAGAGATACAGTCTTTTCATTAATTTTGCCATATCCGGATTATCTGCAAGAGAACTACCTGAAAATAAACTTGTCTTCTCTGCATCCACCGGAGTAAAGTGATAAATCGTCCCGGCAGCCGAAACGACAGTAGCCCCTCCGGTCTGATATCCGGCAGTCCCGGTAGGGATAGTTGCATCTACTGGCTCCGACCAGGTTGCTCCACCATCTTCGCTAATCGCTATTTTCCGGGAAGAAGCAACAGATGAATGGCTGATATACATCACCACCTTACCGTTTATTTCAGCAATGCTGGCAGCATTGTTGCGTAATCCGGAAACCACTTCACTCAGATTCCAGGTTACACCATTATCATTCGAATACAAAGCTGCCACTGTGCCCCGGTTTCCCACGCGGCATTGCAGAGGCAAAATCAGTTTCCCGTCTGAAGTCTTGATTCCGTGTCCCGAAAGAGTGGAAATCAAATATTCTCCCCGTACGAAAGACACAGCAGTTCCCTCTGACCAGGTGACTCCGCCATCGCCGGATTCCAGATACTCAATCCGGTAATCCCCATCCTGCTTACCATTCACGTCCACAGTATAGAACAGATAAAGTTTGTCTCCCGCATTTACCACTTCAGGACGCAGGTATACGCCCCCATCACCGCCTTTCAGCACTGTCCATTCACTCCAGGTTTGCCCGTTATCAGAAGAACGTTTCAAAATAATATCCGTAGCATTCGAACGGACAGTATTCAATTTTGCAGTCTGTGCCATTACCTCATGCCGCCCTTCTGCAAACAACAAAGTAGTTCCGTCAACCACAGCCAAAGCCGGAGCCTGAATATTCACATAGTCATTCTCCCGTTGTACAGCCACTGGTTCCGCCAGGACATAATCCCCTTCAATACTCAAATCATAAAAACGCACAGCTCCTTTCCACGGATAGAACATCAAAGGAAACACATGTTCCGGCATTGTCTCTGCCGTCGTTGCCCACACTACTTTATCTCCGATTCTCACCCAAATAAAATTATTGACACAACTGATTTCCAGGTCAAAGGGCTCACTTGGCGACATATAATCCGTCATTTCTAAATAATTCGCCGTACCGTCAAGATTCCATATAATAGACGCATCCCTGTACAAATACAATACAGAAAGATTTCCGGAAATCCAGTCAAATCCCAGGTTAGTTTGCTGAGCCCATTCCGAACCTTCAAAAATAAAACGACTGAACGCATTGCACCCAAACACTTCCATGGCCACCCGGGCTTTCATTTTCCATTGTTTCCCGGCTCCATTCTCCACATATAAACGTGAAAAGAGGGCATTATAAATATAACTCAACTGATTTCCGCCATAATTATCCGCATTGTCTGCGTCTTTGATTTTATGCTGACGGCATCCGAAATATACCTCTCCATTACGGTCTGTTCCCTGCCCCCAGGACAAAGCATCCGGATCGGCAGACATGGCAACAGCAAAATCCGTAAATCCCAGAACCGACATTTTCGTAAAATCGGGAACCCCGTCTTTAATCAGCCAAACCGCATTCGAACCGTCAAAAGGATCCGGCACCTTGTAATCGTTAGAATGGTCGACCACTTCTGCCGTTCCCGGCATATCAAAATGCTGTTGTTTATAGCAGCTTGTCAGCAGCACCCCAAATGCCGCCAGCAGGGCTGTCATAAGTTTTAACCTATTTCCTATATTCATACTTCTTAAATATTATTTCCAACGTTCGGGTTCAATCGGCAAATACCAACTGCTCTCATTTAACAAACGGTTATACACTTCATTTCTCCGGCTCTCATCATCGTATTTTGCCGAAACAGTACGGGCAATAATTCCCGTTTCCCCAAGCACAGTCTCACGCAACAACAAATCATACCATCTTTTGCCTTCAAAAGCATCTTCTCTGGCCTTTTCTTTAAACAACAGCTCGCGCAAATTCTGTTTCTCCATCGGAATATCCGCTTTATTATATTTCTGCATTCCTCTGGCAACTCTTACCTTATTGAGCATTTCAAAAGCTCCTCCGGTATTACCGCGTTCATTTTCGGCGATTCCTTTAATCAGATAGGCATCGGCATGTTTCAGCGCATACCAATTGGCAATGCTTTTATAAGGTTCACGCATGGCTTTCCCTTCCTCGTCCAGACCGATATACTTCCAAATTACTTCCTGACGGTTAACCCGTTTATAACTGGTTTTTAAACGGGTATCCTGAGAATCGTCAAATAACTTGTCACACACAGTCATTTTAGGCTTCACCAGGTATTTTCCTCCGTCCGCTTCTACCGGCGAAGTAAATTCCTGCATCCGGTTGGTCCGGAATCCTCCTTCAAAAACATATTTAAATCCGAAAGAATTGTAAAGAATAGACGAAGCAGCATCAGTGGTCGTGTATTGTGACCCCCAGGTTGATGAAGCTCCCAATTTACCTTTCAAAACCACATATTCCCCAAAAGCAGCAGCTTCCTCATACAACCCACACCACAAAGCAACCTCAGCCGATAAAGTATAGGCAGCCGTCCGGTTGGCCCGAATCAGTTCCCAATCGGTATCCACATTAAAGCCCATATTATACGATTTTCCCGTCAACAACTCCCGCGCCTTGGCCAAATCATCCATAATGGCTTTCCATATCTCCTGCTTTCCTGCCGGCTGAAGTATTATAGCACGAAGTTCTTCGTCAGACAAGGTTATTGTACTTACCTTTACTTCTTCACCCGCATCATTGATATAAGTCACCTCATCTGCAATCTCTTTCAGCACCAAAGGAACTTCCCCAAAGGTACGTACCAACTGGAAATAACACCAAGCCCGCAGGAAATAAACTTCTCCGTAAAATGGTTTCATATTAGTCACTGTCACTTTGTCTCCATTGGGTTGCATCCGCGGCAGATTTTCCAACTGATGATTACATCTGGCTATCGCCTTGTACAAAAAACCATAATCAGTATAAGGATTGATAACCGATACTGTATTATTCAGAAATTCACTGATATAAGTATCTTTTGTATTTCCTTCTACAACCAGGTCTGCCCGGGCAGAACCCCAAAGAAAAAACTTATGTGCTTCCGGGGCTAAGGAAGCATACATTCCTTCTGCCACAGAATTCAATTCACTGTTATTACTGTAAAAATCATCAGGTGAAGCTCCGTTTTCCGGCTCAACGTCAAAAAAATCACCGCAAGCCGACAACAAAACACAACCTGCAATAACCGGCAATTTCCATTTGATATATCTCATTATCCTCATATTTCAACAGATTAAAATGATACATTTAGACCGAATATATAAGAACGGGGCGAAGGAGTAGCTCCGAAATCCACCCCTCTGGTCATGGCATCTACACCTGAAAATACTTCAGGGTCAAAACCGCTATATCCGGAAAGAGTCCATAAATTATTACAGTTTGCAGAAACCTGAATTCCTTTAATAAAGCCAGTGCGACTTTTTAACGGAATATCATACTGTACGGCAATACTTTTCAAACGCAGATAACTCCCGTCTTCTACCCAACGGTCTGAAGTCATAAAGTTATCGGAAGGGTCGCCGTAAGCAGCACGGGGCAACCAGCCATCACCAGGTCTTTCTGCCGAAATCCAGCGATTCAGAACATCTCTGCTTTGATTACTGTAATCCGACATCATACTCATGCGTTGACGGAAAAGGTTGTACACATCATTTCCGTAACTATAAGTAAACAGGGCCGCAAACGATAACCCTTTCCATGACAGATTCGTTCCGAAACCTCCGTAAAATTCAGGTATCGGCGAACCGATAACCTGACGGTCAAGCGTATTAATACGGTGGTCGCCATTTACATCTTCCATCCGGTAATCTCCGGGTTGATAAGCAGAACCGTCTGATTTAACCACATCGATTTCTCCAGCCGTATTGAAAATACCTTTTACTTTATAACCGTAAAAAGCTCCCAATTCTTCTCCCTCCCGGGCAACAGAAGTAAATCGGTCCATAGTTTCCACCACTTCTCCGTTCTTCAGGCTCTCCACTTTATTTTTCAGGGTAGAAACGGTGGCAAAGATACTCCAGTTCCATTTATCGCTGCGTATAGGATTCACTGCCAATGACAGTTCAACTCCCTGATTGCTCACTTCTCCGTTATTTTCATACTGAGGGTCGAGTCCGATTTCGATAGGCAAGGACTTCTGAGTAATCAAACCAACCGTCCTGCGATAATAATAAGATGCGCCGAACTCCAGTAAATTATTAAACAAGGCCACATTCACACCAGCATCATAATTATGAGTATATTCAGGACGCAAATCGTCATTTTTTACATTTCCAAGATAAACGCCTCCATAAGTATAATAAGCCGTAGACTTATACAACCGTGCATAATATCCGCCCCGCACATCATTATTACCTGTACGTCCGTACTGTCCGAATGCCTCCAGATATTCTGAAGGAGTCTGCAATACAGTCCAGCGAACCTCTGCTCCGGCATAGAGATTCCATGCTCCGTCCGGACCAAAATTTGAAGAACGCTCCAAATTAAAATTAGCTCCCAACCGCAATTTATTCTTCCACATCACTCCCCCGGACAGATAAAAATTCATCTGGTTGTGGTCATAACGTGTATTATTCACAGAATCGACAAATTTTCCCTTGTCCAAGGATTCCATTTCATCACTTGCAGCATTTACCGTCCGGCCGTAAATCATCTTTTCCTTATAGGTATCTATAGAAAATCCGGCATGAGCATTATAGGTCCAGTCCGGAGCAATCCGACCGTTACGGTCCGCCCAGATTCTCCAACGCATCAGATACTCATTATAGGAACGTTTAGCATTCTGACGGGTAATATAGCGGTCCGGAGCAATACCGGCTGCAGGTTGATGCAATTTTTCAATCAATGAATTATATGTAACCATCACTTCGGCATTGGCGGAAGTTTTTGAATCAATACTCCAATTTCCCCGAATCAAAGCATCCACCTTGTTGCTCAATCCCTTGTTTTTCAATCCCTCCATCAAAGCCGCCGGATTTGTCATGCCCAACACATCCACATCTGCCAACTGCTCAACCTTTATTCCTGCTTCCGAATAATAATCCTTTGACATAAACGGAGCTTTGGCTGCCGATACAAACAAAGGATTGTGAAGCCAATCGGCACCTTCTCCCCAAAAACGGTTATTGCCATAATTATAAGCAAATAAATTGGTAATCTTTATTTTAGGAGAAATCTTAAAATCCAGATTAAAACGCATATTAATCCGTTGGTCCTTGGCTTCCTTTAATACCTCATTTTCTGAAGTATACCCGATACTAAACAGATAGTGCGTATCGCCGTCACCACCTTTCATCTTCACATGAACATCCGAAAACATACCTTTCCGCCCCAATTCCCCCGGCCAGTAAGTATCATGGCTATAAGCTGGCTGCGACGGATCGAACAATAAATTTTGCTGCAATTCTCCGGCAGAAAATCCCCGGTCTTGCATCATCATATAAAGATAAGAGCGGTATTCTGCAGCATTCAGCAAAGACGGGGAAAAATCAGCATCCGTAATCCCCATACGCAAAGCCACATCAATCGATGCCGTCCCGATGTCCCCTTTGTCAATCTCCAGTTCTATAATTCCGTTGGCAGCACGTCCACCGTAAAACACATTGTCATATCCGTTTTTCACAACACGCATTCGTGCTATGTCCAACGGATTGATAAACATCAGATTTGACCGGAGTACTCCGGAAGCAAAAGGAGAAATATTAGGAGCCTGACGCGTAGGTAAACCATCTACAAACACATAAGGCGATGTATGCAAATTTATGGATGAAACACCACGAATCATCATCAATCCGGCATTTCCGACAAAACCGTTAACTGCTGTGTAAACTCCGGTTTCTTCGCCCATCAATCCCCGGTCGAACAAAAACATCGAACGCATGGAATAGATGTCACTCCAGTCCTTTTCTTTCTGTAATACTGACAACACCACATTTTTTGTAGTATCAGCATCCCCTCCCGTTTTTTCCTGTGCTTCCACACATCGCGGAATTCCCAGGCAAATCAGGCCGAGCAACAGAACTTTATATTTAACTAACATCTTCATATCTATTATTTTTTCTTAACAAAATCATTTCAGAACGCGATATTCGGAATCAAATCAATCCGGTCCATCAACAAACGGCTGTTCTCCTTCATCATAAAAATCAACTCAACATCTCCCCGTTCATTTACTTCAATCAGACCACAATCCTTATATTTCAAAGTAGTATATTCTGCAAAATCACCATCTGCCGTTCCCATATCAATCCCGTCTTTTATGGTTATGTTGTTATACAACAAACGCAAAGTAGGAGTATAAGCCCTGTTGTAAATCATACGGACCGAATAAGCACCCCGGGCCACATCCGGAATCATCACCCGGAAAAAATCTCCGCTCTGCCCAGAAACAAACGAACAAATCGGAGGTTGCGGCTCATCCATCAGCAACTGATGATAACTGTTATAACTGTAATTTTCTATTACTCTGGCAGGAGCACTGGCAAATACATTCTGAACATACCCTTTCTGTGCATTGGTTGCTCCGTATAAATTGGTTTCAATGGTTCCGGCCGTATGGTCTCCCATCTGAATCATATGATACATTTCGTGTACCACCCCGTTAAGGGCATTCCGGTCCGTTCGGGTGGAAACCCGGTATTTTTGATTCAAAAATACAAATCCTTTCCCGTCATTACCTGTTTTCTTTACATTGAAAGTCACTACATCCTTTTCATACAAAGGTTGCAACATCCGGGCATCCAAATCGTTTATAAAATAACGGTGAGCAGGGAAAATATGGTATTTCAGCCATTGCCGCAAAGAATCAACCGGCAATTCACGCGGATCGAAATCTTCCTCCTCATCGTCAAACAATACATCCGGTTCAACAAACAAAGTAACTATACTATCAGTCAGATAGGATTTGAAGCCGTTCGCCTCAAAAAGCGAAAGCATAATCTCAAACCGCCCGTCTTCTTTCAGTAAATCATAAACCGGTGTTACCGGCGGCTCCAGCACAGCATCGATTAAATTCAGATAACCATTTTTCAATTCAATGTTAGACTCCGTAATCACCGATGAATTGTTCAGCTTAATAGCCGAATAAGAACTGACATCTGCAGACAGATAATAACTCTTGTCAAGCATCGTATAAGTAGTCATCTTACCTCCGTTCAGGGAATTGGTATGAATCATAGCTTCAAGTGCTGCATATTGCATATACATCAACCAGTATTCCGGTGTTTTTTCCTTGAAATCAGTAATCTTCAATTCTTTATAAAATTTTTGCCAGGCACTGTCTACCGGAGCAAAAACCGTATAAGTTCCTGCTGTAGAAATCTGACTGTAAAAACCGGAATAATCACAAATCTCCTTATATATGGAAAGTTCAGGACGGGTCTTGACATAATCGTATATCTGCATATACTCCTCATCAGTATCGTACTGACGCCCCATAAAATTTTCCTCACACCCGGTCATCTGAAACAAGGCGAGTAGCACAACGACAAGAATGCTCCATTTATAAATTGTCATTTTCATTTTCTTGATATTTCTACGGCGTGAATACTATTTTTTCCCTACATAAAATTTCTTCTGTTCCAACAACTGGTTATTTTGTACCTCATCATCCAAATAAGGTAAAAACCAACTTTCAGGATTTTCCAGATAAGCTTTTAAAGTCTGTTCTTTAATAGAAGAAGACGAATGCTCACTGATACGGTCTATCAAAAGCCCTGTATACCCTGTGTTCCGTGCAATCCGTAGTAAAATAAACCAGTCTTTTCCTTCATAGCCAAGCTCTGCCCGGTGCTCGCAAATAATTTTATCCATAAAATTTTCTCCGGTTCCCATCTCTTCAGGCATCACTGTTTCCAGTCCGGTTGCCTCCCGAATTTTATTTATGGGTTCTACAGCTTCTTCATAACGTTCCAAAGCCCCCAAAGCTTCGGCTTTCATTAGTAAAACCTCCCGATAACGGTAAAAAATAAAATTAACTTTTTTACGTCCTGTTTCGTCCCTCAAAACATACTGCCCGTCAGTAGACGAAATTCCCAGATACTTAAATACTCCGTAAAACGAAGATATACCATAAGTAACCAATTGCACGGTACGTTGCGGCCGGATAGTATCAATCGTTTCATATTGTCCCGACTGCGGATATATTTTCCGGATATTGTAATAATAGGCCGACCGGTTGGCGAAAATAGTATTATAGAACAAAGGCCCTACTGTACTGGAAGGCCCTTCATCCAGATATTGGTATTCAAAAATAGTTTCTTTCGAATTACCGGTAGCAAACATAGAAAACCATGCTTCATCAGCAACTGTCTTTCCATCATATGCTTCCTCTACCTCACTACACAAATCAATACATTCCTGATATTTTTTCCTCCATAATTTTACATCAGCCCACAATGCCCGGACGGCATTTTTGGTAATGTATCCACAATTATCAAAAGGATTGTCAAAACTCTCCGGAGCCATATCCAAAGCCCGCGACAAATCTGCTTCAATAGAATCCAACACAACGTCCTCAGCCTGCGCAGCAGCATGAGGAGGCTGCGTATCTGACTCGTAAGGTTCGGTATGATAAGGCACATCCCTGAAAGTCCTGACTAAATAAAAATAATTCAGGGCACGCAAAGCATAAGCCTGTCCCATCATCTCCTGCATTTCGGTTTCACTGAAACTCCGGTCGTTTTCAAGCACCAGATGAACATTCTTCAAGAAAGAATTCGCCCAATAAATACCCTTGTATACATTCGCCCAATTACACAGCGAATTGGTAATGCGGATATCCTGATTCACAAATTGCAAAAGAGCAGCATCCGCAGCTCGCAATCCATAAATCTCCGAACGCATTCCTCCCCAATAAATAAAATTCTGGATATTTCCGCCCAAATTGGTATATATCCCTGTCAACGCAGCTTTTGCATGATCTTTACTCTTCCAATACTCTTTTTTGGTAAGGGAATCCGGTATATCCACCGTCAAAAAACCGCTACACCCCTGCCACCCAAGTAAAAAGAATAAAAATGCAGTAATAATTATATTCCGTTTCATATTTCCTATCTTTTCAAGCGTTAAAATGAAGCCCTTATACCAAAAGCAATCTGTGGAGAAGGAGGCGTAGCACTGTTATCCACAGCAATCTTTGTCAAAGTCCCGGTATTCAATCCAATCTCAGGATTCAATCCTTTATATTTGGTGCCACACCATAAATCCATAGCCGTCACCCAAACAGACAACTGTTTTAAATGCAATTTACGGGTGAAATCCAATGGAACATTGTATGTCAGACTGACTTCTTTCAATTTAATGAAAGAAGCATCTTCCACCCACCGGGAAGAAGCAGCATAATTCCATTCCGCATAATCGTAAGCCCGGGGCATATCAGTAATATCCCCTTGTTTACGCCAGCGTCTCAGAATTGAAGTTGCCTGATTATTATCACTCTTCATACTCTCCAAATCATAACGTTGTCCATTGATTACATCCTGCTCCAGACTGTAATAGAAAGAAATTCCCAACGACCATTGCTTCCAGTTAATATTATTCCGAATCATACCGAACATTCCGACATTGGCATCTCCTATCTGCACAATATCCAATTCGTTAATCACACCGTCATGGTTGATATCTTCATATATCATATCTCCGCCCTGGAAAACATGTCCGGTAGACGAACTATAACGCATTTTCTTAGGAGTCCCGTTTGCTTCATAAACAATATTTCCATTGAAATCGCGTACAACAGCATCGTCATCGGTAGCATATACTCCCTTAGCCTTATATCCGTAGAAACCTCCGATTACCGAACCTTCTTCCAGCTTGGTCATAAAACCGTTATACACACTTTCGGTATATCCCTGCACCTTGCTGTTTTTCACATAATCAGGCATTTTCAAAATCTTCTGACGATTCCGGGTCGCACTCACATACAAACTCCATTGAAATCCCGATTCTAAACGAACAGGAACAACAGTCAAACCGATTTCCACTCCGTAATTTTTCAGGTCGCCGAAATTCGTATACCGCCGGTTCCAGCCGTCTCCGTCGGTATAACCGATACTGGACGACATCATTTCCCGAAGCAACAGGTCTTTGGTCTTACGGGTATAGTAGTTAAATTCTCCCGAAAAACGACCGTTGAACAAATCCCAATCCAAACCGTAATTAAACTCCGTTGTACGTTCTTCATGGATATTATCATAGGCAAATCCGCTGATGTAGGAATAAGGATTGTTCATATATCCTCCGGAAGCACTTCCGTAAGTTACGTCCAACATATTCGTAATACTCGGCAATTTTCCGGTTTGTCCCCACGAAAAACGGGGCTTTAACATGGATATTCCCTCTTTTTCCTTCAGAAAAGATTCTTCCTCCATTCTCCAGGCAAAACCCACGGTCGGATAAATAGAGAAAGGATTATCCTTTCCATATTGTGATGAACCTTCGGTTTTTAAAGAAAGATTCAGATTATAACGGTTCAGCAAACGGTATTGTGCATCCAATACCACGCTGATGCTGGTACTCTCCGCATTTGAACCTTTGGCATTAGCCCACATTGCAGCGTCACTACTTTCTGTCATCTGAGAAGAACCTCCCCGGTTATATTCCATGGAAGTAGAACCGCTTGTATTATAAATCAAATCGAAAATCCCGTTCAAAGCAACATAGTGAACATCATTGTTTACCGGCCGATAGAATAATCTGTTTTTATTCATCAGCAACATACTGTAACTATTGTCACGAAGTCCCCGGTTGAACCAAGAATGATGCCCAAACACACCCATAGCTTCCGAAGGAGCAAAAAATTCATTTCCTCCCTCTCTATAATCCACAGACACCATTGTGAAGAAATTCAACTTTTGGGTAATGTCGAAATCCAAAGACAAAAGAGAAGTAAACTGATTTTCACGGCTTTCAAAAGTAGCATTGTCTACCATGGCTATCGGATTATACATTTTTGTTCCGATACTGGGGACATCGTTACCGTTATTTCCCTCGTCATCAATATAATACTCCGAACCATCCTGTGTATATACCGGCAAAAAAGCAGCCCTGCGGTGTGCAAAAGCCCGGGGATTGATGTATTCATTTGACCATCTGTTGAATGCCGTAATCGGCCATACCCACGAACGTTTGTCTTTCATCTGGTTGTTGTACTGGAATTTCGCCGAAATTTTCAACTTGTCCGACATCCGGTAATCCAGATTAATCATAGTTGTCAACCGGTTGAATCCTCCTCCTTTCGTAGTTCCGTACTCCGTATCGTAACCCATACTCCAGTAATAACTCAAACGGTCACCTCCTCCGCGAAGCGAAAAACTGTATTTCTGCTGAAAACCGGTACGGGTGAGCATTTTCACCATATCCGTATTATTATTATATATCCAGGCATCTGTCCGGGTAAGGTCACCACGCAATTGCGGCATAATGGTCTGATCATCTCCCCCATTGGTATTAGCTCTGGATTCAATAACGTACATCCTTTGCTGGTCGCCGGAAAGCAATGGTATCCGGTCCGGCTTCAATACAGCCGTCCAGGTAGCATTGGCAGAAAACTGCGGTTTACCACTTTTTCCGCGTTTGGTACGAATCACAATAACCCCATTCGCCCCGCGGGAACCATAGATAGCAGTTGAAGACGCGTCCTTCAAAATATCTATAGACTCAATATCAGCCGGGTCCAGACCGGCAATAGGACTGGAACCGAAATTATTCAAATCCGATACATTATAATCTTCCCCCAACACTTCAGCTCCGTCAATTACCCACAAAGGTTTATTATTACCTTCCAAAGAAGTCACCCCCCGGATGGTCATAGAAGCTCCTGCACCGGGGTCTCCGCTATTAAACGTCACCTGCAAACCGGGAGCAGCACCCTGCAACAACTGGTCCACTGAAGATACCGGCTGAGTACCCAACGCTTTCATATCTACAGCCGAAACTGCATTGGACATGTCTTTGCGTGACTTCGAAATCATTCCCATATCCGCTTGCCGTTCCCGTTTACCGGTAATAACCACTTCACTCAGCACCGTTTCGTCACTCTTCAGAATAATCTCATACTTTTTATTCGGGTCAAAAGGCTGCGTAATAGTCTTTAATCCCACAAAAGAAAAAGAAATTCCAGTCGTCCCCTCCGGTACCAGCACCCGGAATTTTCCGTCGATATCGGTCGCAGTACCACCAATAACACGGTTATTGGCATTCAGCATGATGACTGTCGCACCAACCAGGGGATTTCCTTTCGTTTCTTCGTAGACAACACCCTGTGCATAATGGCCTTGTGCCAATACCTTACTGGTACAACAAACTGTCAATAATGCCAGAACACTTATATACTTTAAGCATTTTATCCACATAATCCTGTTTTTTAATTTTCGATAAGTTTATCTACCACATGAAGCACCCCGTTAGAACCTTGCCGATTACACTTGTCCAGCACAAATCCGGCACTGTTGTATACCGTCGATAACTTACAGTTTTCCCATGCCCCCGAAAATGTCCGCACAGAACCGTCCAATAAGGTAATAATTCCTTCCGAATAGCCGTCTGTATATAAACGACTTCCGGATACCACACATTTCCGGAACAACTTCAGGGCATCTTCCTTCTCCATTGTTACTATATTTTTTCCGGCCAAAGCATCATTCGTAGGCGCAAACACCGTATATTTGGTAACATCTATCTTATCCAGCACATCAACCTGATCTGCTTTCTCAATCAACAGCTTAAATTGACTCAACTCTTCATCCTTTTCAATATAAGTACGGTAGAGCAACTGAGTTGAATCCGTACTCAACAGATGATTAAAAATACCATCAACTTCATAAATGGCCCCATTATCCGCTTCCCACACAGACTGCGGCGAAGTCAGACGAACTTTTAATCCTTTATAATCGGTAAATACCGGCTGCCCCTCTTCCGTCTCACACAAGATAGCCCCGTAAGCAGTGGGATAATACCGGTGTTCAAATGCCTGGTCCGTTAGTTTTACCTGCAATATACCGGCATTCAGCCGCATCGCCAAAGTATCCATATACTCTTCCTCATACCCGTCAATCCCCCATTCACCATCTGTCCCGTTATCCCAGGCTTTGGAATCGTCTGCCTGAATCAACACTGTGCGCGGGGCATGCTGGTAAGAATTATCCACACCAAACCACGAATCAATATCAATACCTTCTCTTTCAATCAATTTAGCCCACTCCCTGTAATGCTTATATCTGATTAAATACCCAGCCTCCACACTCGTAAACAAAGGGATGTCCGGCACCTGATTGACTTTATAAATCATACTGTTTGAACTCAATATTGCCCCGGTGTACGTACTACTCAAATTATTTTTTAAAGGCAACATAGCTCCCGAATATGAGTAAAAATAAGGCAAATTCCGCTCAATATCGCTCAGTCCCCAAACAGTTGCCGTCTTTTGAGACACCAAGGCTCTCAGGAAAGGAACCACTAATTCATTCGGAACAGAATCAAAAGACACCAACAATTCCGGGGTAAAATAAGGTTCAAAGAAAGTTTGCATGGCTGCATCGGTTGGCAAAAAGGCCGTATTAAAAAACGTCTCATCGGCAATATTCAATATTCTGCCACCTGCTTTGATTGCCACATCATAGTATTTCATCAAAGTTGTATCCAGTTTGTCATTCTCCATCCCGACAGTAGCATAACCGCTAAATCGGTTAAACCATTTGCTGATAACAGAAAGCTCTGGTTCTGCGGCAATCGCTTCATCCATTCTGGGAGTCAGCAACAACGGCCCGTCCAGAACATGAATCACCCCATTGGAAGTCGGAATATCCCGCTCTGTCTGTGACACCGGAACATTTTCCACCATAAAATCACCCGGAGTGACACCCATCATTTTCTGATAATCGTCACTCCGCATTGAAAGATACGAATTGGTGAATACCCGGAGAGCCTTTGAAGGATGAGCTTTCCCAGAAGTACGGGTATCCTGTTTTATTCCCTGCGCATAAGTAATCGGCGATTTATCCCAGGAATCCGAATTTTCGTAATACTTCTCAAAATCGTAATAATACACCATTCCTAACATGAAATGATAATTAATAAAATCAATCATATTTCGCTCCGGCATATTTTCTACCGTCCAGCCGTGCTGGTCCAGCCAAGCCTGAACATGTTCATCCTTGGGAGCAAAACAGGTGTAAAGTCCGGACTGGGACAACGTACGCTCCAAGTCCGCACGCCGTATCATCTGCACAAATAATTCAAATCCACCTTTCTCCTCCAGCACTTGTACCACATTCATCCCGATAGAAGCGTCATTTACTTTGTTATAGTGATTATCAAACTCCTCCCGGCAACTACCGAACAGAAGTACAATACCACACATCCATAACACAATCTTTGTATTCATATATATTTGATTTGATTATTCATCCGCAACATCTGAACCGTATAAATAAACCTCACCCAAAGCAGCATGCACACCTCCGTTAGAAGAAGAGGTACATACAATCTTTAAATAACGGTAGGTCGTCAAATTCGGAAATTCGAATATTTGTTCGGCTTCTGAATTTGATAAATCAAACTCGTGACACATTTTCCATTGCGATTCATCCGACGGAGTGCCGCTCACATTATTGCCGTATATGGCCATTCCCGCTACCATAGCATTGTTCTGGCGTTGAAAAATACCAATCTTTTCCAACGCTTTCCGCGCTCCAAGATCCAAAACAATATAATGCGGATAATCCGGAGCATTCGAATGCCACCTTGAATGCCAGAAAGTCTCGGGATTACCATCAATTATATTGACGGCAGCCCCATTCTCATTAACCGTTTCTTCGGAAGAACAAGTAATTACTTTCCAAAGACTGCGATCCAGTTTGCCCGCTTCTTTCTTATAGAATTTCAGTATTTTCTGCTCCGACTCATTACCGTTTTCGTCTACAATTGTAGCATATATATCCAAACTCTGATTTCCCGAAATGTTAGCCCCGATTTTTACAAATTGTTTTCCGGTAGAATTTGCTGCCACCACAACCTCTTCCTGGTAATCATTCCCGTTCAAGTCCGTATAAGCCAATTCTATATAGAAATTCTCATTAAAATTATTTTCCCAACTGACATTAATCCCGCTGAAATCCACTCCTAATTTAACACGACCGTAAAACATATTCACAGAAGACTCCCCGGCTGAAGCCATCACCTCAACCGGTTCTGAAGTATTCCCGGATTTGTCGTAAACCAAAAAACGGAAATAGTAAGGAGAATTGTCGGCAAGACCTTCAATCCAACGCTCGGTAAGACCTCCGAGCACTAAAGTTCTATGTTGGTTTCCGGATTTATCAGTATAAGAAATTTCTATATAAGCCACATCGTCAGCTTCCGGATTATCCCATTGAAAGAGGAGTGCCCCCCGAGCTGCCGTATATCTGATATTGGACACGGAACCTACCTGAGCTGCTTTTCCACTGCTATCATCCCTGCAAGCAAATACAGGCAATAACAAAAGTAAAATAAACAAATTGCGCATAAATGTTCTCATTAATATTATTTTAAGATTTATGTAAATTAAATATTGCCGGACTATCCCAATAATAGCCCTCTTAAACCATTCCTCCTATTTTGACCGGAACGAATCTGAAAAACAATAATACACCTCCAACCTTATCTTAATAAAATCCCGAAATCGTTTCCATTTTTTATACCAAATAACAAGCAAAAAAAACGTTCGTTTTTTTTAGACGCTCTACACCCGGTAAATAACACATTCCTTTGTCTTAAAAAAAAGTTAAAGCAACCGATACTCATGCATTCATTCCGAAAAAATAACACCCGTCAATTTTATTTTCAAATATTTCAGTGCTTCCCTTTAAATGGATGCTGTATTTTTTTCTCAGCATAAAATACTTTTATGATCCATCAACCTCCACAAAAAATATCATGAGGTTACTAAATATCGAAACAAAAATAGCTAAGATTTGCGAATACCCAAATGATTTTAATAAAAAAAATAATATAACACATCCTATTATATATTTTATAAAAATAAGACATCAGTTATTAAAATTATGCAATCCATTGCAAATGTTAAAAAAATAAAAAATATTTTTTCTGTTTCCAGGTTATATCTTCTGTTTTTCCCAATTATTTATTCAGGATTGTTAACGAAAATAATGGAACATTTACTTGTTCAAAATCTTTTTTGATTCCGGTATTTTAACATCAACATATGCCGGGGAATGCCTTAAAGTTGTTCAGGAAATAAATCTCCGCCATTTTCAAAAAGGTTTTAACGCAAACGGATAAACACCGGTAAATGATCACTGACACCCCCAATGTAGCGAGGCCCCCGATAGGTGGGACAGGGTTTATAACCAAAATAGGCTTTGTCCTCTTCCAATAGGAAAGGGGCCGAAAAAACAGTCATCCTGCGCTCTGCAAAACAACCGGACTTTCCGTCAATCAACCCTCCGGAAACAATGATGTGGTCTATGGTTTGCCAGTTGCCTTTGTAACGGTAACTACCGTGATTCTTTTTCAAAAGATAATATCCGGTGTTATACAACTCTGATGTCTGAATTCTTTTATCGGAACTTTTCGCCCCCAGCACCTTCTGAGCCGGAGTGTCAGCCTTTCCGTTCAAATCACCCATCACAATAATCCCGGCCTCCGGATTCCGCCTGAAAACAGAGTCTACCTTATGACGGACCACCGATGCCGCTCTTTTCCTCTTCCACTCACTCTGTTTTTCGCCTCCGACCATGGAAGGGAAATGGCATACAAAAATATGCAGGGTATCTTGCCGGAACAAAATCTTCGCATAGAGGACATCCCGGGTACGGATAGTCGTATCCTCAGGAAAAGGTATCCGCAAAAAAGCAGATTCTGACATTGTTACCTCTTTTTGCCGGTAAAGCAAAGCCACATCTATCCCCCGCACATCGGGAGAATCCCGGTGAACAATACCATAATCCCCTCCCGACAAAACAGTTTTACCTACAAAATCTTCCAATACTCTCCTGTTTTCCACTTCTGCCAACCCTATCATCAAAGGCCATCTGCCTCCACCGACACTATCCACTACCTCTGCCAGTTTTCTCAACTTCATCATATACCGGGCTTTTGTCCAATGCTTTGCCCCCTGAGGTGTAAACTCATCGTCCCGGGTCAACGGATTGTCATAAGTATCAAACAAATTTTCCACATTATAAAACATGACCCGCTCTGCCTGCTGCCCAAAAAGAACAGATTCAAAACACAACAAAAGCAAAAACACAGACAATTTCATAATGTTTCCCTGGCCCGTATTTTCACATAATCCTCCCAGGACAATTCCTTAAAGATATCATTCCCGATGTAATCCAGAATAAGACGTCCTCTGTTCCGGTCTATGTAATAAAACAAGCTCTCCATCAGTTTTCCCTGTTCATCAAAAAGATAAATGCCCGGAACTTTCAGCACTTTATCACTCAGTGCAATAGCCAATTGATGCAAATTATGATTCCCCGAACCGGCATTGTGAAAAACATGCGTCATAAAAGTAATTGTATCCCGGCTCTGAGCATCCAGCCGGACACAATGAAAATGCTCCCTGGCTTCAGCCGCAAAAAGAGAATCGGTGAAAACCACCCTTTCCATCATCCGGGAAGAGTTGTTCCACGATGCTTCCAGAAATAACAACGTCTTTTTTTTGTGTTCCTGCTGCTTTTCCGTCAATTCCTGAAAAGAAATCCAGTAGTCCGCTCCATCCTGCCGCTTCTCCGCTCCCGCTCCGAACACCGATTCAAAATCAGGCAGAAAATCATTGATATGTGTCGACTGCCATGCATTCTCTATGAAATAAACCAAGAAACCCTGCATCTTCACAATTTCCAGATAACCAGGCACAACAAAATTAATCTTAGCAGGCTCATATATAAAGACAGTGCTCGGATACGACAATTTCCCGCCTAACATTTCTATGGCAAAGCTGCTGACACTTTTCCCTCCGTTTTTTACCGGAGCATATATTTTATCTTTGAAAACCAAGGTATCGGCAGACTCTGCATTAATCCTTACCGGATAAAAATGATTGTTGATAAATGAAATAACAACTGGGTCGGTATAGGTGGTCTTATCCATATGTTTACACCAACCACACCAATCTGTATAAAAATCAAACAAATAAGGTTTCGGCTTATCTTTGCATTGTTTTTCAGCCTCCGCCAAAGTCAGCCAATGCACCTCTTCCTGAGCCTGACTTGCCGCACTCAGCAGTAATATCAACGAAATAAAAAAAATTTTCATCTGTATTGGTTTATTTTTCTGCATCCTGTTGCAACAACTCCCAATATTCCACAGCCCGGCGCAAATGTGGAATCACAATAGTTCCTCCCACAACATCAGCAACCGCAAACACCTCGAACAATTCCTCGGTAGTCACTCCCTGTTCGTAACACTTTTCCAAATGATATTTAATACAATCATCACACCGCAACACCATGGAAGTGGCCAGTCCCAGCATCTCTTTCACCCTGGCAGACAATGCTCCGTCCATATATGTATTCATATCGGTGTTGTAAATTCTCTTGATTACCTTATTACCGGAAGCCAAAATTCTTTCATTCATCCGGTTGCGGTAATCACGGAATTCCTTTATCTTATCATCCATTACCCGAAGAATTTAATCACGTCATTCACATTAGCCAAAATAAAAAGTCCGAAAATAAAAATCATTCCGGCAATCTGGGCATATTCCATAAATTTCTCACCGGGCTTACGCCTGGTAAGCACTTCATACAACAGAAACAATACGTGTCCGCCGTCCAGTGCCGGAATAGGCAAAATATTTACAACTGCCAGCATAATGGATATCAAAGCAGTAAGACTCCAGAAATCCGCCCAATTCCAAACACCAGGAAAAATATTGGCAATAGAAGCAAAACCTCCTACCGATTTTACAGCAGTCCTGCCCTGCGAAAATAACAGTTTTAACTGTTTCACATAAGCCCCTAACTGTTCCGTTCCCATCTTAATCCCCGCAGGGATAGCTTCGCACAAAGTATATTCCCGGGTTTCAAACTGAAACGGATTCTCCCCGAATACAGCATAAATACCGAATTTACCATCCCCATCCAGCAAAAAGCGATAAGTCAGCGTATCACTGCCTCTCAAAACTTTTGTCTCTACTTCCTTCCCCCGGTTAGCCTCCGCCAGAGCGGTAAATTCATCATAAAAATGAAATACTCTATCGTTTACAGCCAAAATCTTATCCCCTTTCCGGATTCCGGCATCATAAGCCGGCGAGTAATCACCGAAATCACCGATTTCCACTCCATTTACAGGCCGCCGTGGAGTCAGCAACGGACTCAGATTGTAACTGCGGGAGGACATTTCCAACAAATTCGGAATGAAAGTTTCCGGTATCCTCAAAGATAACTCTTCTCCGTTACGGAGCACTTGCATCGTCTGCGGATGATTCAAAAGCATCTCAGGAATAATATCGCTAAAACGTTCCACTTCCAGATAATCCAAAGCGACAATTTTATCTCCTTTCTCCATACCCATTTCTTCAAAAACAGGATCGCAAACCACACCATAAGTCACATTCTTCGCCGGTAAATAAGTCTCACCCCAAGTATATAATATACCAATATAGATAGCAAAAGCCAGCAAAACATTCACCATCACACCTCCCAACATAATCAACAGTCGCTGCCAGGCTGGCTTAGCCCTGAATTCCCACGGTTGCGCCGGTTGCTTCATCTGCTCCGTATCCATCGATTCATCAATCATCCCGGCAATCTTCACATATCCCCCCAAAGGAAGCCACCCCACGCCGTATTCCGTCTCTCCCTTTTTAAACTTGAACAACGAAAACCACGGATTGAAAAACATATAAAATTTTTCTACCCGGGTTCTGAACAACTTAGCAAACAAAAAATGCCCGAATTCATGGAAAAGCACCAGAATAGAAAGGCTCAATAAAAACTGTACTATCTTTATAAAAATAACCATATCTACAAAGTTAAAAACTAAAAATCATGAAAGCAATGAACTGATAAACTGACGGCTTTGGCTATCAGTTTCAATATAATCATCCAATGTGGGATTAGGAATGAAATGTGCTTTTTCCAAAGCCGTTTCTATCAGCTCCGACATCGCTGTAAAAGAACATCTCCCCTGCAAAAATGCCTGAACAGCCACTTCATTGGCAGCATTGAGCACACAAGGCATATTTCCCCCCTGATGCATCGCCTCATACGCCAGTCCAAGATTCCGGAAAGTCTTTTGGTCCGGCTTCTCAAAAGTCAGAGCACTACATTCTCCGAAATCTACCCGGCCAAAATTGGCAGCAATCCGCTCCGGAAAAGTCAGGGCATATTGTATGGGCAAACGCATATCAGGAACACCCAATTGCGCTTTTACAGAGCCATCCGTATACTGTATCATAGAATGCACAACGGACTGAGGATGTACTACTACTTCAATTTGTTCCGGTTTCACACCAAACAACCATTTAGCTTCAATCACCTCAAAGCCCTTATTCATCATCGAAGCTGAATCAATAGTCACCTTTGCTCCCATACTCCAATTGGGATGTTTCAACGCATCTGCCGGAGTTACTGTCTTCAAATATTCCCGGTCTTTCCCCCGAAACGGTCCGCCGGAAGCTGTCAAAATCAGTTTCTCCACCTGGCTATGGCCTTCCCCCATCAAACACTGAAAAATTGCAGAGTGCTCAGAATCAACCGGCAATATGGCAACTTTATACGTTTCCACCAACTGATTAATTAATTCCCCGGCAACCACTAAAGTTTCCTTGTTTGCTAAAGCAATATTTTTACCAGCCTTGATGGCCTCTATTGTCGGAATCAGACCGCTATACCCCACCATTGCAGTCACCACCAGCTCAATCCGGGAAGAAGTCACCACCTGAGCAATCGCATCACTCCCGGCATATACTTTTATGTCCTCATCCTTCAGCGCATCCCGCAAAAAAGTATATTTTTCTTCATTCGCAATAACAACACAATCCGGCTTAAACTTCAATGCCTGCTCTACAAGCAAATCAACATTATTATTCGCTGTAAGCACTTCTACACTAAAGCGGTCAGGATTCGCCTCCACCACCTGCAATGTCTGCGTTCCGATTGAGCCTGTCGACCCTAATATGGCAATATTTTTCATATTAAAATTACTGATTGCTGAATACCTGAGACGCTAAACCAGAATCTCCACCCTTTCATTTAAACCTTATAAAATCTTCCGGATTTAAAGGATTGCCAGCTCTCCACAATTCAAAATGCAAATGGGGTCCGCTCGATTCCTCTCCGGTATTACCCACTACAGCCACAACTTCACCGGCACGGACGTAATCTCCATGTTGCTTCAATAGTATCGAATTGTGTTTATAAATCGACAACAAATTATTCGCGTGTTGCACCTGAATAACATATCCTGTTTTTACAGTCCAACCCGTAAAAACAACAACACCATCCAGCACTGCAGCAACTTTTGCATTTGCTTTGGCTACAATATCGGTCCCATAATGTCGTTTCTTTTCGTCAAACACCTGGGTAACAACGCCTTCTATCGGAGGAAAAAAATGGTAATAATCCTTATTCTGTTCTTTTATCCCAAGACCTAAATTAAACCGTTCCTGTTCTTCTATTTCAGCACGGAAAGCACTCTCCTGCTCACTTAACTCAAAGTGAACCGTGTCATATCCGGCTTTCAGTCTGCCATTCCTCGCCATTTGTAAATAAGAAGAATCTGCACCGTTCAATACCAGTTGTATGGCATTCAGATACCGGTCACGTTTCATCACTTCATCCGTCAGAGAATCCACCCGGATAGCATTCTGAGCCATCATTTTCCGCATATTTCTATCCGGATATCCTGGAATAAATTCCCGCAAATCTGTAAAAGCAATCAACAAAATTGTCAAAGATACCAACAGTACCGCCAACACACTCAACACCATCAAAACATGAAGCCGTGATAACCTGAATTTCAGAACTTCTTCATAAGAAGTTTCATTGACTACCGATAATTTGTATTTATACCTAAGCCTTTCCCAACGCTTAACTTTTTCTTTAGCCATCCTTCAATTTTTAGCTTTCAAATTTACGACAAAAATACAGAAAAACGAAACAGTAAATTCAAGGAATTACAAATTGTTTTGAATTTTATTGCACAAACCGGAAATCACACTTTAATAAGTTAACTTATTTTAATTACTTTCTTCCGGAACAGCCGGATAGTTGTATTCAAAAACCCTCAAACCAAACTCAGGCAAAACAGCCATAATATGGTCAAAAATATCAGCCTGGATTTTTTCATAACTCACCCATTCCTTGTTTGCCGAAAAACAATAAATCTGAATAGGCATACCGGTAGGTCCGGGTTGCAACTGACGCACCATGTGGGTCATTTCAATATTAATTTCCGGATTCGCCGATAACCAGGCATCCATATAATAGCGGAAAACCCCTATATTAGTCAATTTCTGCTCATCCAATACAGTAATTTTGTCTTTATTGGTGTTGCCCAGCTTTTGCAACATTTGACCAATATAATCTTTCAAAAAAAACGATGTCGTAAACTTCTGAATCTCCTCACGGGATAAAAAATGAACCGAATGAATGTCAATATTTATACTACGCATAATTCGCCGGCCATCGGATTCCTGCATTCCACGCCAGTTGGTAAATGATTCCGATACCAACTGATAAGTCGGTATCGTCGAAATGGTCATATCCCAATTCTGGACTTTCACCGTGTATAAATTAATTTCCAACACCGTGCCGTTTGCATTATTTTTATCCATCTGAATCCAATCTCCGATTCTGAGCATTTTATTGGCCGTAAGCTGCAACCCCGCCACAAATCCCAGTATCGAATCTTTAAAAATCAATAACAATACGGCAGCAAAAGCACTCAACCCGACTATCAGATGTTCCGGCGATTTATTTACTAAAATACTGATTACAGTAATCACTGTCACCGAATAAAGAAAAACTTTAACCAACTGAATAAAAAAAGTTATCGGACGATTCCTGGAAATCGGATAACTCTCATATATCTGATTAATTGCCGTTAATAAAGAATTAATAATAAATACGATAACCACGACCAACCAAATATCCACCAACCTTCTCAACACATATTTGTATTCCCATTCGATAAATGCCAGACTCACATAAGCTGCTATCGGCGGAATCAAAAAAGACAATTTACCGAAAAAACCCTGGTCATACAAAATATCATCCCAGGTACTTTTTGTCCGCCCCACAATTTTCTTTATCAACACAGACAACCACTCTTTTGAAACAAAATAAATAAAAGCGGCAAGAACAACGGTAAGAATAATTTTCACAAACCTTCCCTCTGCCGCATCAGCCCAAATGGCATGCAACCAGCCTCCGGACTTATCCCAAAAAGAAACAGTATCATGACCCATGTCTTAAAATTTAGTGAAATACAAACAGCAGCTACAATTTGTCTCCTTCAAATCACTTTTGGAGCGATTTCCATACCGGAAAACCACCTATTAAAATTAAGTTAAATCGAACTACTCCCTAACATTAAATCGTAAATAAAACTACTTTTGTTTCAAAGACATAAAAAAATAAAACATGAAAAAGCAATTTATTTTATTCTTATTCTCTTGCATACTATTTATTCAAGGGAATTTCGCACAAGCCAATCTGCAAGCCCCGCTTCCACAGGACCCGAATGTCATTATCGGCAAACTTCCAAACGGAATCACTTATTATCTCCGGCATAATGCAGAACCCAAAGACCGGGCCAGTTTTTACATCATCCGCAACGCAGGTGCTTTGCTGGAAAATGACGACCAGAACGGCTTAGCGCATTTTCTGGAACACATGGCTTTCCAAGGAACTAAAAACTTTCCGGGCAAAGGTATCATTACAACCCTTGAAAAGCACGGAGTGGCTTTCGGACGCAATATCAATGCCTATACTGCCCACAACGAAACTGTGTATAATCTGAGTTCCGTACCCACCGACAATCCGGCATTATTGGACACTTGCCTCCTCATTCTCCACGACTGGTCCTATTACCTCACACTTGACGACGAGGAAATCGACAACGAACGGGGAGTGATTTCCGAGGAATGGCGCACCCGCCGCACTCCGGGATTCAGAATCCAAAAACAAATGTTCCCTGTCCTGTTCAAAGATTCACAATATGCCAAACGGGATGTTATCGGTTCATTGGATGTCATTAAAAACTTCAAATACCAGACCATCCGGGATTTTTACCACAAATGGTACCGGACTGACCTGGAAGCCATTGCTATTGTCGGCGATTTTGATGTAAAACAAATGGAACAACGGGTAAAAGAAATCCTTTCAAAAGTTCCTGCTGTTGAAAACCCCACTCCACGTCCGTTTTTTGAAATACCTCCACACGATGAAATATACTATGTGCTGGCCACAGACAAAGAGGCACAGAATTCATCCATCGAAATTGCAACTGTTTTCCCGGAAATCTCAGCCAAAGAAAAAAATACACATGCTTACCTGAAAGAAAATATCCTTAACGCTTTTTATAACAGCATGGTCCGGTCACGCATCAGCGAACTGATGCAACAGGCAAATCCGCCGTTCCTGGGAGGAAGCATCAGTTTTGGTGGTTTCGTCAGAGGATATAATGCTTACAGCATCTCCGCAACAGCCAAACCGAATGAAGAAGCACTGGCACTGGAAACCATCCTGACCGAAAATGAAAGAATAAAAAGATTCGGTTTTACCCCCAGCGAACTGGAACGGGTAAAAATCAATACGCTCGTAAGTCTGGAATCGAGCTACAAAGAAAAAGACAAAACGGATAATGAAAGCTACATCAAAGAAATGCAAAGTCACTTCCTGGAAGAAGAACCTATGGTAGACTTTGATTACTATTATCAATATGCCAAACAACTCATCCCGACAATTACTGTAGAGGAAGTCAACGCCAAAGCAAAAGAATGGAATACGGAAAAAAATCAGACCATCATCATTTCCGGGCCTTCTGAAAATGCAACACATTTGACCAAAGAAGAAGCATTAGCTATCATGGACAAAGTTGCCAAAGCAGAAATCACCCCCTACCAGGATGCTGTCAGCAACGGCTCATTAATCAGTGAAGAACTGAACGGTTCAAAAATTATCAACACCAAACAATTGCCTCAATTTGATGCCGTCGAATGGACGTTAGGAAACGGCGCAAAAGTGGTATTCCGGAAAGCCGACTACGAAAAAGACGCAGTCTCCTTAACATCATATAGCAAAGGAGGTACATCTCTTTATGACATAGATATGCTCCCCTCGGCACAAAATGCCTCCTCTTTTACCAAAGCTTTCGGCGTCGGGGATTTTGATGCCATCACCCTGCAAAAAATGCTGACCGGAAAAATGGCCTCCTGCGGCGTCTCCATCAATGGTATGTCTGAGGCACTCAGCGGTTCCTCTACTCCCAAGGATTTTGAAACCATGCTGCAATTGTTGTACCTGCGTTTTGAAAAACCGCGTTTCGACCAGGAAATGTTCGAATCTATCATGAACCGCAGCCGGGCTATGCTACCTAATATGCTCAAAACCCCGCAGAAAATTATGAAAGATTCTCTCCAACTCATCATGAGCAATTACAACCCAAGAAGCCTGCTCTACAATGAAAAATATTTAGACCAGATCAGTCTGGAAAAAATTGAACAGATTTACCGTGACCGAATCAAAGATGCCAGCGATTTTACATTTTTTATTGTGGGAAATATTGACGAAAATATCGTCAAACCCTTGGTTGAAAAATACATCGGTTCTTTAAAATCAGAAAACCGGAAAGAAACCTGGAAAGACAATAAAGTCAGAGGCCCAAAAGGAAAAACAAGCAAAGAAATTGAACTGACTCTCGAACAACCAAAGTCCACTGTCATCACCAATTTCTCCAAAGATATGAAATACAGCGTATACAACAACCTCTGTATTAATATTCTGGAAGGCATTCTGGACTTAAGATACACAGAAAACATCCGGGAAAAAGAAGGAGGGACCTACGGAGTATCCGTTCAGTCTGCCTCTATGCGCGAACCGTATTCCAACTATAGCATGACCATGAGTTTTGACTGTGACCCGGACAAAGCGAACCATTTAAAATCACTCATTTACGCCGAACTGGATAAAATGATGAAACAAACTCCGACACAGGAAGAATTTAATAAAGTGGTTGCCAATCTGAAAAAAAACCGGGAACAATCCAAAAATCATAACAGTTACTGGATGAATGCCATCTACAGCTATTATGTCAGTGGCATAAATCCTGCTGCCCCGGAAAATTTCGAAAACATCATCGGTAAATTAACACCCAAAGATATTCAGAAATTTGCCCAAACTCTGTTCAAGGGAGCTGATGTTGTCGACATTATCTTTAAACCGAAAACCAATTAACGCTTTTCCCGTATTTAAGGAAAATGTCAAGATAAAAGTATCCCCGGAAGTTTTTCACTGAACTTCCGGGGATACTTTTATCT